>ENA-ORPH01000006-ORPH01000006.1-human-gut-metagenome-genome-assembly--contig:-NODE-6-length-228879-cov-22.020439_pt1 | contig 228879 bp, 193 predicted proteins | sample MGYA00242142_ERZ509074 | MGnify/ENA primary metagenome ERZ509074 (study PRJEB26280, sample SAMEA2338724) | human gut metagenome | biome: human gut; feature: human-associated habitat; material: faeces...
ATCAGTGTGTCAACTTTGTCAAGCAGGTTGTTGATTACGTTAAGTTTGTCGGCGATTTTCGCGCCGCCGAGTATTGCGATGAACGGGTGTACGGGATGTTCGAGACTGTCCGCCATGACAGACAGTTCTTTTTCGATAAGGAAACCGCAAACAGCCGTCTTTACAAAGCCGTATTCGACGATAGCGGCGGTCGACGCGTGCGAACGGTGCGCCGTACCGAAAGCGTCGTTGACGTAAACGTCCGCATATTCGGCAAGAGCCTTGCAGAAGTTTTCGTCCCTGCCTTCTTCGCCGGCGTGGAAACGCAGGTTTTCAAGAAGTACGCATTCGCCGTCCTTTAAAGCCGCGACTTTTTCTTTCGCGTCCGGACCGATGACGTCGGTTGCAAACGTTACCTTGTTGTCAAGAAGTTCGTTCAGGCGCGCCGCAACGGGAGCAAGACTGAATTTTTTGACGTCTTTTTTCGCCTTTTCGATTGCTTCGGCGGTCGCCGCAGCGCGTTCTTCTTCGGGTAAAGCCTCGATTTTCGCCTTTTCCTTTTTATTGAGTTTGATTTTGTCGTCAAACACGTTGTGGGGTTTGCCCATGTGCGAGCAAAGCACGACTTTCGCGCCGTGTTCCATCAGATATTTAATGGTGGGAAGCGCGCCGATGATGCGGTTTTCGTCGGTGATAACGCCGTCTTTCATAGGAACGTTGAAATCAACGCGAACGAGACATTTTTTGCCTTTTACGTCAATATCGGTGATTGTCTTTTTGTTCATAGAATATCTCCTGATTTTATTTTCGTTTTATGCCCCGGATTTTTAAGGCAGTAATATGATAACACAATAAAAGTTTTATTGCAATTACTTATAAATACTTTATTTGATTTTCGCCGCGCACCCGCCTTATTTGCCGTGCGCCGCGCACCCGCCTTATTTGTCGTCGTATTTCGTAAGGTGTCCTTGTTCTTGCAGCCCTTTGAAGTTGTGCTGACGGAGCGCCTCGTACAACACGATAGCAACGCTGTTCGACAGGTTCAGACTTCTTATATTCTGCCCCATCGGGATTCGTATCGCGCGGTCGTAATTGTCGTGCAGAAGTTCTTCGGGAAGACCTTTCGTTTCCTTTCCGAAAAAGATGTATGCGTCGTCCTCGAAATTCACCTCGTCATAGCGGTGTTTCGCCTTTGTCGACGCGAAATAATACTTGCCGGGATTTTTGTCGAAAAACTCCCCAAGGTTTTTGTATACGTGCAACTCGCAGTCGCTCCAATAGTCAAGCCCTGCGCGTTTTAAGTACTTGTCCGAAAGTTCGAATCCGAGCGGCTCGATAAGATGCAAAACTGTGTGCGTCGCGGCGCACGTCCTTACTATGTTGCCCGTATTCTGCGGGATTTCCGGTTCAACCAAAACAATGTTCATAATGTATTTTCCTTAAAAAAATTCGTCGATAATTCTCATTAAATCGTCGCGGGTTCTGAGTTCGGAAATAGCGCGGCGGACGTCCTTTGCGTGGCGGGTGTTTTTGGCGTAAAAACACAGTTGCGCCTTCATCTGATTTATCACCGTGCGTTCGGGCAGATACTCGCCCAGAATTTCGATATGTTTCATAATCGCGGCTTTAACATCAAATTCGTATTCTTCATCTTGCAGTTTTGCAAATATAAACGGCATTCCAAGCGCGGCGCGACCAACCATTACGCCGTCGCAACCCGTCGTTTCTTTCATTCTTAAATAATCGTCGCGGGTTACCACGTCGCCGTTTCCGACAACGGGAATACTCACGTTTTCTTTCACTTTTTTTATGACGTTCCAGTCGGCATTTCCGGAATAAAACCGTTCCCTTGTCCTTGCGTGTACGGCAACCGCCGCGCCGCCCGCTTCCTCGATGACCTTCGCGATTTCGGGCGCGGTGATTTCGTCCTTTTCAAAGCCCGCTCTGATTTTCACGGTTACGGGACGATTCGTTGCGGATACCGCCGCTTTCACTACTTTGTAAACAAGGTCGGGATTTCTTAAAAGCGCGCTGCCTTCGCCGTTTTTCACGACTTTCGCGACGGGACAGCCCATGTTTATGTCGATTATGTCAAAGTCTTTCAGAAGGGGGTGTTCCACCGCTTTTTTTATGTATTCGGGATCCGCGCCGAAAAGCTGCACTGCAACGGGACAATTTCCCCTTTCGCGGGTTTCCAAAAGCGCGGCAGTGTTGGGATTATTGAAGCAAAGCCCCTTTGCCGACACCATTTCCGTTACCGTAAGCCCTGCGCCGTAAACCGAGGCAAGATAACGCATGCCGGCGTCGGTATAATTCGCCATCGGCGCGAGAATCAAATCGTTTTTAAGTTGTACGTTTCCGATTTTCATTTGTAGATTTTCTTTGCCTTGTTCCAGTATTCGTCCAGGATTTCGGCGTTACCTAAATCCTTTCCGTCTTTCAATATTTCGCTTTCCATATACTTAAAGCGTTTCACGAACTTGTCGCACGCCTCTTTAAGGGCGGTTTCCGGCTCGATATGCCGCCAGCGCATCGGGTTTATCGCAGAAAACAGCAGATCGCCCGCTTCCATTACGGCGTCGTCGCCGCCCGCTTCTTTAAACTCGCGGATTTCTTCGTTGAGTTTATCGTAAGTGCCGTCGATGTCGGGCCAGTCGAACCCGCATTTCACCGCGACTTTCTGGATTTTATAAGCGTACAAAAGCGCGGGCAGATTTTTGGGGATTTTGTCCATCTTGTCGCCGAAACTCGTATATTCCTTTTCGACGGCTTTCGCCGCGTTCCAGTAATCCAGCGCGTCTTCGGCGTTCGTCGCTTTGTTCTGCCCGAAAATATGAGTGTGTCGGGTAATGAGTTTATGACAAAGTCCGCTTACGACGTCGTTGAAATTATATTCGCCGTCGGCGTTTCCGATCATTGCGTGGAAAACCGCCTGCAACAATACGTCGCCCGTTTCTTCGACCATGCCTTCAAGGTCGTTTCTGTCGATTGCGTCGATAAGCTCGTACGCTTCCTCGATGAGATTTATCCTTATGCTTTCGTGCGTTTGCGCCCTGTCCCACGGACAGCCATTTTCGGACAACAGCGTTGCCATGATTTCGATAAGGTCGTGGGAATCGTGTCGTTTTGCCGACAACAAATCATCGGGCGGAATCACCAAAGTCGTGATATACGAAAAATTCTTGCCGTGGTCGATTTCGGCAAGAGGTATGTATGTCAAATTATCTGTCTTTTTGACACTATTTATCAGATAAACGAGTTTTTCGTCGCCGTATACGTCGGACAGTTTGATTTTTACGTCGCCCGCAAGAAGTCGGTTGTCGATCTCTCTCACGACGACGGTATGCCGCTTGTCCGGCATAAACGAAACGTCGGACACGACGTCGTACGCGCTGTAACTCATCACCGACGTGTCGGGACAAACGCCGGCAAAATCCGCCGCAAAGCTCACGCCCGCGATAATTTCAATATCGTTCGTTTGTTTTTTCAGTTTTTGCACCGTGCCGTCGTCGAAACCGCCGCCGTTCACGCAAAACGCAACGTCGCCTTTTTCGTTTTCCGACAAAAGCGTTTTTATGATTTTTTCGTCAAGTTCGGAAAAATCTTCCGCCGCGTCGTATGCGTCGTCGAAAGATTTTGCGGATATTCCGTTTTTTTCAAAAAAATCGTACGTCGGCGTTTTTGCCGTTTTGACGTAAATGTTTTTTGCCTTTTTCAGAAACTTTTCGGCGCGGAAACTCAAATCGTCCTTATAAAGCCCGAGTCCAATTACGGTAATCATTCAACTCTCCCAGAATCGTAGTTTTTGCGATAATTTGTAATACGCCTTTGAAAACGGCACGCCCGAAAGTTCGTCCCCGTCAAAGACGCCTGAAAACGCCGCCGCGACAACGTACGCAAACGACGCGACGACAAAACCTGTCGCAAGCGACAAAATCGGATTTTTGATATAAATATCAAAAGCCCACGCAAGTAAAAACATTATAACATTTATTACCGCGATTGTACTAACGTTTTTCACGAGTTTAAGATTTTTTCCCGAGAGAATATAAAAATCGCGCGCGTTTAAGATTACGCCGACCGCCGAAAAAGCAATCATGCCGTATCCCGCGCCGTACACGTTGAAGTATGACAGGCATATCGCCGTAACCGCGATTTTCAGCGCGACCGAAAAGGAATTGTTGACGATGATTTTTCCGGTTTTGTCAATCGCCATTATCATACTTGCGTAAATTTCACGAAGCGCGCCCATCGGCACGGTGAACGAAATTATCCTTAAAAGCCGCACCGCCGTTTGTGTTTCCGCGCGATTAAGACGCGGATATAAAACCGCAATGATTTTGTCGGAAAACGCAAACATCATAACCGCGGCAAACATCGAAATCGCAAAAGCGAGTTTCACGGCGGTCGCTCCTTTTTTCCTGATTTCGTCGATGTCCCGTTTTGCCGTCGCCGACGCGATAACCGGCACAATCGCAACCGACAACGAAACGCTTAAAACGACGGGCATATTCACGACGCTCATTACCGTGCCCGAATACAATCCGTACTTCGCCGTCGCAAGCGAAATCGACTCTCCCGACGCTTTTAATATGTTTACGATTAAAATTCCGTCTATAAACTGCGAAAACGGTATGATAAAGCCGGCAATTGCAAAAACAACAGACGTTTTCAAAATGGCGTTCCGCACGTCTTTGTCGCAACTTTCCACCGCGTTGGTTTTGTAAATCTTCCCGCGCGAAAAATAGGTTATCACAATATAAATAAGCGCGATAAATTCGCTTATCATCACGCCCGACAGCGCGCCGATTACGCCGTAAATCACGCCGTACTTTGACAGAATTTTTGCAAGCGTCAGCCCGAACGCAAGTTTGAAAACCTGTTCAAAAAGCCCCGATACCGCCGTCGGAATCACGTCGTTGTTCCCCTGAAACCAGCCGCGGAACATCGACAACGCACCGACGAAAACAACCGCTGGCGCAATAACGTAATATCCGCTTTTCACGCCTTCGTTTCCTTGAATTCTTGCCACGAACCCCGACAAAACGCACAAGAACGCGGCAAGCACGACCGACGTCCCGACAACGCTTAAAAGCGCGTTTTTAAGGACTATCCTGCTGTCCTTTTTCAACGCGTTATTCTCGCTCGTGAGCCTTGACACCGCAACGGGGATTCCGCCCGTAGTCAGCGCAAGTATCAGCGCGTAAATGGAAAACACAAGCTGATACATTCCCATACCTTCCGCTCCGAGCACAGACGTGAGCGGCACGCGATACAGCGCGCTTATTACCTTTGCAATTATGGAAAACACCGAAAGCAGCGCGGCGTTCCCCGCCATAGTACGCCTTTTCATTGCAGTGAATTTGCCAAGATTTTTGCCGAAAACTCGGCAAGTTTGGTTTTTTCGGCGACGTTCTTTTCGGATTTTGACAGCAAAATAACGCCGCCCGTAACGTCGCCCGCGACGATGACAGGCGCGAATATCTGCATTTTGTATTCGTTCGTATCGTCGCCCGTTATCGCATATCCGTCGGGCAAAAACACCGTGCGCGTCGTCCTTTTCTGAAAAATTTCCGCGACTTTTTGCAACAAGAGTTTGTCCGAATAAAATGTCTTGTCAAAGCCCGCCGCCGCGACGATTTTGTCAAGGTCGGTCACAAGCGACGTGTCCCCCGTCGACGAAAACAAACTTTCCGCAATCTCTTCCGAAAACTTTTGTATTCCCTTTACGCACGAGTATTTTTTCAGGATAAGGCTGTTTTCGTCAACGAAAATTTCCATTTCTTCGCCCTCGCGAAGGCGCATCGTACGGCGGATTTCTTTCGGGATAACCACGCGTCCCAACTCGTCGATTCTTCTTGTGATTCCTGTGTATTGCATAAAAAAACCTCCCGCAGTAGTATCCGCAGGAGGAAAGTTATTATGCAACGATTATTGTTGTTCGTTGATCTTGTAAGACAGCACGAACAGACTGTCGCTCATATTGATGTTTTCGCACACGACGCCTTCCGCGACGTTCGACAAATCGACGGGGGCGAAATTCCAGAATTTATTCACGCCGAGCCGCACAAGGTTTTCGGCAACTTCGCGCGCGTATTCCTTTTGTACGCAAATCGCCGCGATGTCGACGGGGTGCGTGTTTATGTATTCCGCAAGTTTATTGACGTTCAGGACTTCGACGCCGGCGGGAACTTTCTGAATGACCGTCGGATCGACGTCGAACATTGCACGGACGTAAAAACCGTCATCTGAAAACCCGACGTATCTTGCAAGCGCTTTTCCGATGTTGCCGCACCCGATAATAATAATGTTGTGCTGCTGATCGAGCCCCAAAATCGACGCGATTTCACTGCGAAGTTTCCCTACGCTGTACCCGTAGCCCTGCTGACCGAATTCGCCGAAATTTGAAAAATCCTGTCTGACCTGTGACGCCGTAACGCACAGGTTTTTCGCAAGTTCCGAACTGGAAACGCGCTTTACTCCGTCGTGTTCAAGCTGTTTAACGTATCTGTAATATCGCGGAAGACGTTTAATGACCGCTTCCGATATGCCTTGTTTTTTTGCCATACTCCAATTCCTTTACGGATAATTTTAATTACTCAGTTTTGATATGTCAAGAAATTTTTTTCTCACCGAAAAACTGCTTGTATCAATCTATTATTATAACTCCACGCGGGTGCGAAGCGCGGTGGATAAGGTCATTTCGTCGGCGTACTCGATAACGCTACCTTCGGGAAGACCGCGGGCGATGCGCGTTACCTTTATCCCCAGCGGCTTTATAAGTCGCGCGATATACAATGCGGTTGCCTCGCCTTCGACGTCGGGATTGGTCGCAACGATGACTTCTTTCACTCCGTCAAGCCTTTTCAGCAGCCCTTTTATGTCGATATCGTCGGGGCCGACGTGCTCGATGGGGCTGATTACGCCGTGCAAAACGTGATAAACGCCCTTAAAAGACTTTACCTTTTCAAAAGCCTGAATATCTTTCGGCTCTTTCACGACGCAAATAACCGACTTGTCGCGCGTACGACAAATTTCGCAAACGTCGTCGGCGTCGTCGGTATAGTTGCCGCAAATTTTACAGAATTTCACCTTTTGTTTGACGTCTCGCAAGGCGTTGATAAGGTCGTCGACTTCGCTGTCGCTGCGCTTTAATATGGAATAAGCGTACCTTGCCGCCGTCTTTTCGCCCACGCCCTCGAACTTCGTGAATTCCGCAATAAGTTTTGCAAGAGGCTCGATATAAGGCATCAGAACAAACCGCCCATACCGCCTGCAAGCGGTCCCATAAGTTCTTCCTGCAACTCGTCAACCTTTTTGACGGCGTCGTTGAAGGACGCGACGATAAGGTCTTCCAGCATTTCGATATCGTTTGGGTCAACCGCTTCGGGCTTGATTTTGACGGCGGTGACTTCCTTGTCGCCCGTCATCGTGATTTCAACCATGCCGCCCGCCGCCGAGCCGGTTACTTCGGAATTTTTAAGTTCTTCCTGAGCGCGCTGCATATCGGCTTGCATTTTTTGCGCCTGTTTCAAAATTTGTTGCATATTTCCGCCGCCGAATCCGCCGCCGGGAAAACCGCCTTTGCCCATAAAAAATACCTCCGGTTATTTCGTGATTTTGAAATCGTCCCCAAAAAGCGTTTTCAGCCTTTTCAGGACGTCTTCCGACGTGTCGTCGTCGGTGACCTTTACGGTCAGTTTATACGGCTTGCCCGAAAGCGCGCCGAGTTTTGATTCAATAAGTTTAAGGTTGTCGGGGATACTCACGACGGACGCGTCCGCCTTCGTTTTGAAAGACACCTTGAAAAAGTTCCCGTTTTCTTCCACCCCGACGTATTTATTCATCGCAATCCCCAGCGCCATGCACCTTTCCTTCCCCACGATTTCCGTGCGGCAGGCGTCCCAAAGCGCGTCGGGATTATCTGTTTTCAGCTCATTTTTTTTTTGAAACGCGGTGTTTACCGCGCCTTGCGAAACTGCCGATTCCAGTTTTTTCAATCGTTTTTCGATTTCCGCCTCGCCGTTTTCAAGCGCAGCCCTTACGACCGTTGCCTCAAACATAATGCGGGGCTGGGTGCTGTATCTTAACTCGCCGGAAAGACCGTTGAACAAATCGAGCGCGTTCAGAAGGTCGACGTTGCCGGACGATTCCGAAATCGCCGACAGTTTTTCGTAAATATCTTTCGGGAGTTTCAAGGCGGACTCGGCATTTTTACAGTTTTTCACGTAAATGACGTTCCTTATCGTCGTTGCGACGTCCTTATTGAGAACGGCGATGTTTTTGCCGAAATTCGACAAATTATCGACAATGGACAATGCACGCGCGACTTCGTGCGAAAGCACCGCCTGCACAAGGTCCAGAACGATGTGAGGATCGGACGCGCCGAGAACTTCCAAAACGTCGTCGTAAGTTATCGTATCACCCGAATACGAGGCGCACATATCCGCAATCGAAAGACTGTCGCGCACGCTGCCCTCGGCAGAAGTTGCGATAAGGTTTATCGCTTCTTCCGAATACTTTTTGCCGATGTCGTCGAAAATGCGTTTCAGATTGTCCGAAATATCTTTCACCGAAAGCAATTTGAAGTCAAAGCGCATGCACCTTGACAAAATCGTCTGCGGCAGTTTGTGGACGTCGGTCGTCGCAAGAATGAACAAGGCGTGTGACGGCGGCTCTTCCAGCGTTTTCAGAAGTGCGTTGAACGCGCTTGTCGAAAGCATGTGAACTTCGTCGATGATATAAACTTTGTACTTTCCGATGACGGGCGGATACTTGACCTTTTCGCGAAGGTCGCGGATTTCGTCCACCGTGCTGTTGGACGCGGCGTCGATTTCCAGAATATCCATATTGCCGGGCTTTTGAAGTTCGACACAAGCCGAGCATTTCCCACACGGATTGCCGTTTACGGGGTTTTCGCAGTTAATCGCGCGCGCAAAAATTCTCGCGACGGTGGTTTTTCCCGTGCCGCGAGTCCCCGTGAAAAGGTATGCGTGCGAAATGTTGTCCGTTTTAATCTGGTTGACAAGCGTCCTTACGATATGTCCCTGCCCGATGACCTCGTCGAAAGAAGTCGGACGGTATCTTCTGTACAAAGAAATGTGTGCCATTTGTTCACCTTTACATTAGTGTAATATAGTATAAACTAAAACATAGGATTTTGCAACCGTTTACAACTCCGTCGCCAAATTTTTGTAGCCGCATACGACGCTCATTGTCGCAAACCTTAACGCCGCGGCAAGGTACGCGCCCGAAAAATCCGACTTCGCGACGTTTCCGATAACAGCCGCGGCTGCCTTGATTTCCGCCTTGATTTTAATGTATTCGGGCATATTTTCGGATTTTGTAATTTTGTCAAAATCGGCATTTAATTTATTGATTTCATTCAATAAACCTTTTAATCTGTTTTTTACTTCTGTTTCGCCGATACTGCTTTTGTCAAACGAAGTCGTGATTTCGTAAAGGCGGGAAAACGCCGTATCCGAGTATTTCAATACGTTTCTTACAGCGTCTTTTTTTCCGTTGTCGCACCAGGAAAGCGCGGGCGACTTGATACAGATTTCATAGATGCAGGAACTGCTCCCCGCCATTCTTTTTCGGACTTTTTCCGCGTCGTCGCGGCTTTTGTAACACGCAAGCGCGAGATAGTATTTTTCATCGTAAATTATATAGCCCGCCCCGCCCGACGTGCGCGCTTCGTCGGCGGAAATTCTTGCAAGGCTTTCGTCCGAAAACACGTCGGAGCACACGACGTAATACATTTCGCAGTCGGTGTTTTTGTTCTTTTGAAAGAAATTCATCACGCTTCCTTTTCCGGAAAGGGTTGCGAGAGCGAACGTAAGAGAAAAACACAAAAGTATCGTACAAACGACGAAAACCGCCTGCTTATCGGCTTTTACGACGCGCCTTTTTTCGGGTTTTTGCGGTTTTGTTTTCTTTCTTTTTTCGGGTTTTTTGTGCCGCCCGTCTTCCTTCCAGATATACGATTTATACTTATAATCGTCATAATTTACGTTGTCGATTTTTTCCATAAAAAAACACCCTTATAATTAAGGGTATTCTTTATATCCTGAAAATTGACTTATTATTCTTCGTATCTTTCGACAAGAATGTCGGCTTCGCTCAGAATTTTCATTGCGAATTCGTCTGGGTATCCTTCACGATAAACGATACGTTTTATGCCGCTGTTGACAATGATTTTGGCGCAGATACTGCACGGCTGATGCGTACAATAAAGGGTTGCGCCCTCAAGGGAAATACCGAGTTTCGCCGCCTGACAGATGGCGTTCTGTTCTGCATGAACGGCATAGCAAAGTTCCGCGCGGGTGCCCGACGGGATTTTCATGATATCCCTCATACATTCGCCCTTTTCGACGCAACTTCTGATGCCTTCGGGTGCGCCGTTGTAGCCGGTTGTGAGGATTCGTTTGTTTTTTGTGATGACCGCGCCGACCTGACGCCCGGTTCTATAACAACTTGACCACGTCGAAACGACGTTTGCCATTTCCATAAATCTCTTATCCCATTTGTCCATCATAGCGACCTCGAAAGAAAATAAATATATGATAATAATAACACTTTTTCAGTCCGTTGTAAACAAATTCGCGCGCATACATGCGCGCCCGTATTTTATTTAGTAACGCGCGACTGTACGACGTTTTTGAAAATGCGCGTTTTTTAGCGGTATTTTTTAATTTTTTCTGTCATAATACTATTGACATCGCGATATATTGCGTGTATAATTACCATTGAATTAGCAATCAAGGCGTTTGAGTGCTAATTTCAAAATCAATTTTCAACAATTATTTTCGGAGGTAAATATGACAATAAAACCTTTGTTTGACAAAGTTGTCGTTAAATCAATCGAAGCGGAAGAAAAGACCGCAAGCGGCATCCTTCTTCCCGGCACAGCACAAGAAAAACCCCAGATGGCAGAAGTCGTGGCGGTCGGTCCCGGCGGACTTATCGACGGCAAAGAAGTCACGATGCAAGTCAATGTAGGCGATAAAGTTTTGTACAGCAAATACGCAGGAAGCGAGTTCAAGCTCGACGGCAAGGAAGTTATCATCCTTCGCCAAAGCGACATTCTCGCAATTGTGAACGAATAAGGAGGCTTTTATATGAGCAAACAATTCAAATACGGCGAAGAAGCGCGCCGCTCCCTTGAAAAGGGCGTGGACACTCTTGCCGACGCAGTTAAAATCACCTTGGGGCCGAAAGGCAGAAACGTCGTTCTTGACAAAAAGTTCGGCGCACCCCTCATCACAAACGACGGCGTAACCATCGCCAAGGAAATCGAACTCGAAGACGCTTTTGAAAATATGGGCGCACAACTTGTGAAAGAAGTGTCCGTAAAAACCAACGACGTCGCGGGCGACGGCACCACAACGGCTGCCCTTCTCGCACAGACCATAATCCGCGAAGGTATGAAAAACATCGCCGCCGGCGCAAACCCGATGGTGCTGAAAAAAGGCATCGCGAAAGCAACCGAATATACCGTCGAAGAACTCAAAAAAATCAGCAAACCCATTGAAAGCAAAACCGCTATCGCGCAGGTCGCGAGCGTGTCGGCAGGCGACGAAGAAATCGGCACTCTGCTTTCCGACGCTTTTGAAAAGGTCGGCAAAGACGGCGTTATCACCATCGACGAAAGCAAAACCATGAAGACGGAACTCAGCGTCGTCGAAGGCATGCAGTTCGACCGCGGTTACGCTTCCCCCTATATGATGACCAACCCCGACAAAATGGACGCCGTCCTTGAAGATCCGCTTATTCTTATCACCGATAAGAAAATCAGCGTGTTCCAGGATTTGCTGCCCGTTCTCGAACAGGTTGTAAAATCAGGCCGCGGCTTGTTCATCATCGCCGAAGAAGTCGAAGGCGAGGCTCTTACCGCCCTTGTCCTGAACAAACTCAAAGGCGCAATCAAATGCGTTGCGGTCAAAGCCCCCGGTTACGGCGACAGACGCAAAGCAATGCTTGAAGATATCGCAATCCTGACAGGCGCAACCGTCATTTCGTCCGATCTCGGCTACGAAATCAAGGACGCAACCCTCGATATGCTGGGTAGCGCGAAAATGGTTCAGGTCGACAAAGACAACACCACCATCGTTGACGGCGCAGGCGATCCCGCTCTCATCAAACAACGCGTTGCGGCAATCCAGCACCAGATTGCGGAAAGCACCAGCGACTACGACAAAGAAAAACTTCAAGAACGCCTTGCAAAACTTTCGGGCGGCGTAGCAGTCGTCAGAGTCGGCGCGGCAACCGAAGTCGAAATGAAAGAAAGAAAACTCCGCATCGAAGACGCTCTTGCGGCAACCCGCGCGGCTGTCGAAGAAGGTATTGTCCCCGGCGGCGGCATTGCCCTTCTGTCCGTCAGCGACAAAGTTACCGCATACGCAAATACTTTCAGCGGCGACGAAAAAACGGGCGCGCTCATCATCGCGAAAGCCCTTACCGCCCCCATTAAACAAATCGCGGAAAACGCGGGCGTTGACGGCGGCGTTATCGTAGATAACGTGTTGCGCGCAAAGAAAGCAAACTTCGGTTACGACGCTCTTAAAAACGAGTTCTGCGATATGGTCGAAAAAGGTATTCTCGATCCGACCAAAGTCACGCGCTCGGCACTTCAAAACGCAGCAAGCGTATCGTCAACGCTACTCACCACCGAGGTCATCGTTGCCGACAAGCCCGAACCGGCTCCGGCGATGCCGCAGGCTCCGATGGGCGGCGACATGTACTAAAAACGTGAAAATTTAGCGAATTTTCGAGTTTTCGCAAGAACCTAAAAATTCGTGTACGTCAGTACACTGGAATTTTTAGAACCTTGCGACAAACATCAAAACTTCATCAAAATTATCCCGTTTTAGGGAAAGATAAAGCACCGAATATCGGTGCTTTTTTTTTAAAACCCTTATTCCCTTTTCACTTGTTTTGAAAAACGCGGTTTCCAAAACAAGAACAGCGGATAATGTATATTATTTCCGTGCAACGCACTCTGTGTCATTACAATGCGGTAACCCTTCCGGGAGATGCGTCGCGTGGAATGAACGTTGCTGTCATTAGGACACTCTTGCCGTGTTTAATGCAAATCCGAATAATATGCAATAGTATGAAGTTCAGATATGTTCCATTGATTTAATAAACTAAAAATTATCATGTTATCTATACTGCGGATGCAATGTTGCTGCGTATGCCAACAGATAATTTGTCTTTTGACAATAAAGCGACGTGAGAAAATATTGAATAAATATTAAAAAAGCAAGGCAACAAGTAATTATTATACTACTAAATAAACCGATGAAATTATTTTCTATGTGTCCTATTGTTTTTTTATTATATTTGATTATACACAAAGCAATAGTGTCCTTTTGACAGTAACGGGGTTTGTATCAAATAATTCACAATTTATATATTAAAAAACCGATTGCGTTTGCAATCGGTTTTTTGGTTTCGTTTGGTTTTTCAATTTTGTTTTAAGCGGTTTGTTGTTCGGAGTCCGCGTCGATATGCGGTTGGCGTTTCGATTTGACGTGGCGCACCAAGAAGCACAGCCCGAACGCCCCTGCGACAATCGCGACGCAAGCAACGATTGCGACGATAAGTTTCCACGGGAATTCGTCGCCTCCTTTTACCCTTTCCCACATACTGACGACCGCGTCGTTTTGCGCGCCGAAGTCCTGCATTACGCCGAGAGTGCCTTCCGATTTCTTAAAGTCGGGGTATCTTCTATGGTCGCCGAAGAACTCGGTAAGGTCGTACTTAACGCCGTCGATTTCCTTGATAATGCAGTCGCCGTCGGGATAATTTTCGGCAATTTCGTCATCGGAAATTTCCCAAACGTACTCGTTTTCGAGAAGGCAGTTGACGGCTTCGATTGTAAATTCGTCTTCGCCCGCAATATATTTATCGGGATCGAAGGAGCAGGTATAGCCGATTTCCATCATATTACGCATCGCGACGTCGGGACGGCACATAAAGTTGATGAATTCCTTTGCCGCCGGGACGTTTTGCGCGGTTTTCGGGATTGCCCAGCCGTCGAACCAGACGTTGCCGAACTCTTTTTCTTCGCCGTCGATTTCAATTGTCGGGACGAAGTAGTCCAGAAGGTAATTCGTTTCTTCGTCGGTTGCAAGGTTTTTGAAGGTTTTGTCGGGGTTGTAACTTTCCTCGATTGCGTACATTGCGTCGCCCGACCAGGCAAGGTCGACGTATGCGATTTTGTTGATCATATCGTCCTTGCCAAAGTCGACTTCGTAGCCTTTGATATGCTTTCTTTGTTCCAGAAGCACGGTTTCACACATTTTCAAAAGCGTGTTGTCGACGGTGTTGATAAGTTGTTCGATTGAAAACGCGGCATACGGGGTTTCGTCGAGTTTTCCTTCTTCTTTGAGATAACAAACGGTTGCGGCATAGACGTCGCGGACGCTGTCTTTCACAAGGATTTTCCCTTCAAGTTCCGGGTTGTTCGCTTTGTTCCAAAGGATACCCCAGCCGGCTTCGAGGTCTTCTTTCCTGACCTTTTCGACGTTGTACATTATGCCGAGCGTACCCCACATATACGGCACGAAATATCCGTTCATTGCCGCGCCGAAAATCGACTCTACCCTGTCGCGGATTGCGGGATACACGTTACTTATGAATTCGTAGTCGCCGTCCGACATATCGAGCGGTTGCAAAAGGTTTTTCTCTTTCAGTTTCTGAATGGAGTATTCGCTGGGGCAAACGAGGTCGATCTGGCTGTCGCCCTTGGTAACTTCGGTCATCATTGTTTCGTTTGTGTCGAAAGTGCTGTAAACAACCTCGATTTCCTTGCCGGTTTTTTGCTTGTAATACTCTTCAAAAAGCGTGATATTGGCGGGATCGATATAGTCCGCCCAGTTATATACGACAAGTTTTTCTTTTTTCCTGTCAAGGTTCACGACGACGATGCCTGCAATCGTACCGCCGACAATAACCGCGACAATAACCGACACTATAAGGATTTTAATTGCTTTCTTGTTCATGCTTTAACCTCCTTTTTCTTGTCGGCTTTGGCTTTTTTGACCTTAACGACGTTGACGACGAGAATGGTCGTAAGCACCACGATAAAGATAATGCTGAATATCGCAAACCAGAACGGCGAAAGCCCTTGTACCCTTGCGTCGGCGTAGATGTACGTCGAAAGAGTGTTGATGCCCGTTGCCGCGCCTTTGTTGATTTGCGTGATGATGAAGTCGTCCATCGACAGCGTGAACGCCATCATAAATCCCGACATAATGCTGGGCGCAAGTATGGGCAGAATGACTTTTACCATCGCTTTGAACGGGTTTGCGCCAAGGTCGAGAGCAGCTTCGTAAACGTTGTTGTCCATCGTTTGGAGTTTCGGCAGAACCGAAAGAATGACGTACGGCGTGCAGAAACTGATGTGTCCGATGATAAGGCGGAAATATCCCGCGGGGAACGAGAACGTTACGAAGAATATCATAAGCGACACCGCCATAACGATTTCGCTGTTGATGATTGGCAGTTGGTTGACGTTTTCCACAACCTTTCTCGCACGCGGTTTCAAACAATAAATGCCGATTGCCGAAAACGTGCCGATAAGCGTCGATACAACGCTCGATACGACGGCGATAATCAGCGTGTTTTTAAGCGCGGCAAGCAGTTCGGGCGTTTTGTCGGACGCGAATATCGACTTGTACGACTCGAAACTGAACCCGTTGTCAAAAGAGAAAATCGACGTGTTGAAAAACGAAAACACGATAATCAACACTATCGGCGCGTACAGCAGCGCGAGAAGTAAATAAAGATATGCTTTTGCAAAAAATTTCTTTACCATAAGTTTCTTCCTCCCGTCGCGGACGTTTTTGAAAACCTGTTCATTATAAAGTTGGAAATAAGCACGAGAATTATCATTACAAGGCTCATGACGCTGCCGACGCCGTACAAGCCCTGATCGAACTTCATCTGAATGCTGTCGCCGAACAAAAATACCGTGCTGTCCGACAAAAGCTGACTTATCGCAAACGTCGAAATCGTGGGAATGAACACCATCGTGATTCCGCTTAAAATCCCCGGCACCGACAACGGCAATATCGTTTTTGCGAAAACCTGGAACTTGTCTGCCCCGAGATCTTCCGCCGCCTCAATATAGTTTTTATCAATGCTCGAAAGCACCGTGTGCAAAGGAAGTATCATAAACGGCAGATAGTTGTAAACCATGCCGAACACGACCGTTCCCATTCCGAGCGGAATGTTCATCGACACGAAAATCGCTTTCGTCGCAAGCGTCCTTATAAGGAAGTTCACCCACATGGGCAGGATAAACAGCAATACGAAAATCTTGCTTGCGCTGTATTTCGCAAGAAAGTACGCCGCGGGATATCCCAGAACTATGCAGATAATCGTCGTCAGAAGTCCGACGAGAATGGAGTTTCCAAGCACCACCAGACTTGACTTTTCGGTGAAGAAAATCGCAAAGTTTTTGAAACTGAATTTCCCGTCGTAAATAAACGCGTTGGCAAGAATCAGCACAAGCGGCGTAACGACGAAAACCAGCAAAAACAGCATATACGGATAAGCAAAGGCTTTTCGCGTAAATCTGAAATTTTTAATTTTCTCTTTCATTACATTGCCTCCACCTTAATGTCTTCGGGTTTAATATTGATACCTACGCGGTCGCCTTTGAGCCATTCGTCCTGAGTGTCGACAAAGAAGTCATAGTCGAAATCGGTGCGTAAAATGACCTGATAGTAACTTCCCTTGTAAATGCTCGACACGACGTCCGCGCTGATCGTTCCGTCGGCTTCGTCGTCGGTAACGTCGACTTTATCAAACGGAATCGACACTTTAACTTTCGTTCCTGCGGGCAATTCGCTTTTCGTTTCAAAGTCGGCTTCGCAAATTTTCACAATGCCGTTGTCGCCCATTTCGGTTTCGTACTCGTTGATAATGCGCGCTTTGTGCATGATGTGTATTTCTTCTTTCGGAATGAAGATACCGATTTCTTCGCCGACGGCGCACTCGGTATTTTCAACAATCTGCAATTCGTTTCCGTCGCTTTCGCAAAGGATTTCGTAATGGTCGCCTTTGAACACACAGGACGTGACCGTTGCGGTGAGTTGTCCCTTTTCGACGTTTTTGCCCTTCGTGATGTAAATGTCTTCGGGGCGCACGATGATATCGACGGGTTCGTTGGGTTTGAAGCCTTTGTCGACGCACTCGAACTCGGTGCCGAAGAAACTGCATTTATAGTCGTCGATCATAATGCCCGACATGATATTGCTTTCGCCGATAAAGTCGGCGACGAATGCGTTTGCGGGCTCGTCGTAAATCTTTTTCGGGGTGCCGATTTGCTGCACTTCGCCGTCGCGCATAACGATGATTTTGTCGCTCATGGTAAGCGCTTCTTCCTGATCGTGCGTGACGTAAACGAACGTGATTCCAAGGCGTTTATGCATATCCATCAGTTCGATCTGCATATCCTTTCTCATTTTAAGGTCAAGCGCGCCCAGCGGCTCGTCAAGAAGCAGCAACTTCGGTTCGTTGACGATTGCCCTTGCGATTGCGACGCGCTGTTGCTGTCCGCCCGAAAGGCTGTTCACGTCGCGGTGACCGTAGTCTTCAAGGTCAACCATTTTAAGCGCGTGATTGACTTTTTCGGCGATTTCGGCTTTCGTATATTTTCTCATATTGTCGAAAGTCCTGCCCTTTCTGTCGGTGTACGTCGTGCCGTCGGGAATGGTTTTGAGTTTCAGACCGAACGCGATGTTGTTGAACACGTTAAGGTGCGGGAACAACGCGTATTTCTGGAAAACCGTGTTCACGGCGCGCTTATGCGGCGGCAGATTGGAAATATCTTCGCCGTCGAAAAAGATTTGACCACTGGTCGGTTTTTCAAAGCCGGCAATCATACGAAGCGTCGTCGTCTTGCCACAGCCCGAAGGTCCTAAAATTGTCACGAATTCGCCGCGTTTTATCGCGATGCTTTCGTTTTTGACGACAACTTTGCCGTCGTATTCCTTGGATACGTTTTTGATTTCGATAATGTTTGCAGATGACATATACTCTCCTTAAAACGTGGGCGGGCTTGACACCCAGATGATTTTAGCCGTTGTATTTTTTGTATTTTTAATATAATGTACTTTGTTGCTTACAAAATAAAAGCTGTTACGTTTTTTGCACTTATAGACGTTGTTGCCGATGACGATTTCGATTTCGCCGTCAAGGACGTATCCGAATTCTTCGCCCTCGTGCGGCATGTCTTTCTGAAGCGTCGTATTTGGCTCGATTTCGATATAAACAGGCTCCATCTCGTTCTTCTGACTGTTGGGCACAAGCCATACGATTTTTTGCCCGTCGCCCTCCTTTTCGAAAAAGTCGTCGCTCGTAAACACGACTTGTTCGGGTTCGTCTTCGCTGAAAAATGTTTTCAGGTCGCTTCCGAGAGCCACCATAAGGTCGTTCAGGGTGGAAATTGTCGGCATGGTCAGGTCGTTTTCGAGTTGGCTTATGTAGCCTTTCGTGAGTTCGCACCTGTCGGCAAGTTCCTCCTGCGTCAATCCGCAACGAAGCCGCAGATTTTTCAGTTTGGTTCCGATTTCCATATATCCTCCTGTTTCCGCGCCGTTTGTTTAGTATTTCTAAACCTAAAAATTAGAGAGTTTTGTAATTTTAAGAAAAAAGTTTACAATTACTAAACCATACGACTGAATATGATTATATGAAAATAGCGTATATTTGTCAACGAAATATACGCATTTTGACGCAATTTGTAAAAAGATATTTTTGACGATTGTTTCCCGCGCAAAAAACCGCAAAAAAAGAATATATCATAGATATATTCTTCCGCCTCAAATTTCGTATAAAAAAACGCACGGTTTTCACCGTGCGTAATTTCGTTTTTTTTATTCGACGACCTGCGACACGACTGCAAAGCGTTTCACCGATTCCGCGCTGCTTTCGGCTTGTTTCTTATTGTCGTAAGTTTCGCCGACGTAAATGCTGTTGCGGTTTTTGATAATGAACTTATATCTGTTGTTTTTGTCCTTATCCACACGTACGGTCGTTGCTGCGTCCTGCATATTTTTCTTGAAGGTTTCGATGCCTTCCAGGCACGATTTCTTCGACGCATATTCGCGGCTTTCGTAAAGGAGCTGACCGTTGTTTGCATAAAGATAGAACTGATAAAGATCGCCGTAAACGCATTCTACGCGATATTTTCCGACAACGCTTTTTGCTGCGGTTTCTGCGGGGGCGACTTCCTTAACTGCCGCTTTCTTTGCGGGCTCTTTCGTCGCAACTTTTTTTGCAGATTCTTTCGCCGCGGCTTTCTTGGGTGCGGTCTCTTTTGTTGCTGCTTTTTTTACTTCTTTTGCCATATTGATATAACCCCTTTTATTATTTTATATTAAAAACTTATTCGCTGATTTCGGAAACCTGTGCAAAGCGTTTCACGGATTCCGCGCTGCGTTCCGCTGCTTTTGCGGTCGAGTACGTTTCGCCGATGTAAATGCTGTTGCCCTTCTTGAAGATGTACTTGTAGCCGCCGTTCTTATCGACGTCGATGCGGTACTCGCAATCTGCGACGTTCTTCTTAAAGGTCGCGATGCCGCCCTTGCAGGAGTTCAGACTTGCGTATTCACGGCTTTCGTACAGAAGTTGCCCGTTGTTTGCGTAAAGGTGGAACTGATACGCATAGCCGGTATCTTCGATCGTATATTTGCCGACGACCTTGGGTTTATCGGCTTCGTCGTTTTCCTCGACGGGTTCTTCAACCTTTGCCGCCGCCTTTTTCTTTGCGGGGGCTTTCTTTGCGGGTGCGGATTCTTCCGTTACTTCCGCTTTCTTCTTCGTCGCTTTTTTCTTTGCGGGAGCGGGTTCTTCCGCGGCGACTTCGGGTGCTTCCGTCGTTTCTTCTTTCTGCGCTTTTTTGGGTTTCAGATTTATTTTTGCCTTGCCCCAGCTGTCGTCAACGAAGTTGTCGTTGTTTTCAGGCTCGATATAATGCTTTTCCTCGACGGGCGCGGGTTCTTCCGGCTGAACGTATGCGGGAACGGGCGCGGGCGCGACGGGTTTTTCTTCTTCCACGGGAGCATAAACTTTTTCTTCCGCGATAAACTTCGACATATCGATTTGTGCCTGCGGAGCGGGTTTTTTATCTTCAAACGGAGGCAGCTCGTCATCGAAAGCGTCGGCGTCGAACTTCTTTTCGTCCTCGATATAAGGCGCGGGTGCAGGTGCCGCTGCCGCAACGGGCGCGGGTGCGGGTGCAGGGGCCGCGGGTACGACGGGCGTTTCTTTCACAGCGGGTTTTTCTTCGGCTGCGACTTTGCCACTCTTACTTGCTTTCTTTGCGTCTTTGACGCTTTGTCTTGCCGCTTTCTTTGCCGCTTTCTTTGCCGCTTTCTTCGCCTTGTTCTTCTTTGCACAAACCGCGATAATAACGATTAAGCCGATGAGTACGAGCGCTGCGCCCGCAACAAGCAATATGAACTTAATCGGGGGATTTTCTGCCAATAATTCGACGAAAAAATCTTTCACCGTGATGGTAAAGAAATCGACGATTTTCTGCCATACTTCATTGGATGAAACTGCTGCTAACATTTTTCAAACTCCTCTTTAATAATATAACCCTTAAAGTAAATTAGAAAATACTTATACTGTGTATATTATAACACAATAAATTTACGTTATCAAGGTTTTGAAAATATCAATTTGACGAAATTCGTGTTTTTTTGCTAATTTTTTTATTGCGATATGCCTTAAAAAATATGTCGAACAATGCGTTTTTTGCTTGCAAAAAAAACGCCGAAATGTTACTATGTTAAAAGTAAATATTGTGAGGTGTTTTATGAACAACGTAACCATTTTCAATCACCCTCTTATCACACACAAAATTGCAATTATGCGTGATGAACGTACCGGCAGCAAAGAGTTTCGCGAACTTGTGGAAGAAGTCGCAATGCTTATGGCGTTTGAGGCTCTCCGCGATATCAATACGCAAGAAATTGAGGTTAAAACCCCGATTGCGGTCACTAAAACCCGCGTTATTGCAAATGACATCGCAATCGTTCCTATTCTCCGCGCAGGTCTCGGCATGGTAAACGGTATCCTTGCTCTTGTCCCCACCGCAAAAGTCGGACACGTCGGTCTTTATCGCGACCACGAAACGCTTGAACCCAAGGAGTACTACTGCAAACTTCCCGACGATATCGCAAACCGCGAAGTCATCATTCTCGATCCGATGCTCGCAACCGGCGGCAGCGCAATCGCGGCAATCGACTTCATTAAGGCGAAAGGCTGCAAGAACATTAAGTTTATGAGCATCATCGGCGCGCCAGAAGGAATTGAAAAAGTCCACGCAAAACATCCCGACGTACACATCTTCGTCGGCTGCAAAGACTCTCACCTTAACGAAAACGGATACATCGTCCCCGGCCTCGGCGACGCCGGCGACAGAATTTTCGGTACGAAATAATCCGCAATAATTGAACGAATAATTGCATTGCCCTGACATTAGTCAGGGCTTTTTGATGTCGCAAATGCCCCCGCAACGTGCCGAAGGCACATATCGCGCCGCAAGGCGCATCGTTGCGCATTCAACATCGCTTGCCGAAAGCATACATCGCTTGCCGAAGGCAATACGGTTCCCTTCCGGGAGATTGCCACGCTACGCTCGCAATGACATAAGTGCGTTGCACGGAACAACATAAAGCATAAAAAAAGTCCTCATAAAACTATGAGGACTTTTTGATATTTCGTTGATTATTACTTGTCGGACGATTCGTCCTTTGCTTCTTCAATCGTTTGGAATTCCACCGTCGCGGTTTTGTCTTCGTCTTCGAGTCCGAGTTCTTCGACTGCTTCGTCGACTGCTTCGCTGTCTGCCACGACTTCGTCTTTTCTGACGCCGGGGAGTTTGTCATCCGTGTCATACGTTACGCCTTCGCCCACGACCGCGATGCTTTCGCCGTCTTTGACTTCGCCCTGTTTTTCTTTCTTGGTTTTGATGGAAAGAATGACGTTGGTAAGGATACCTACGATAAGAGCGGTTGCGATGTTGGTGATGGTGATGATTGCTTTACCCTTCGTTGCAAGACCGAATTTAAGAGCGAGTCCGCCGATACCCGTAATAAGGATTGCCGATACGACGAAGAGGTTTTTGCTTTCGCCGAGGTCAACGTTTTGCAGCATTTTAAGACCGCTGACTGCGATAAATCCGTAGAGCGCCAGGCATACGCCGCCAAGTACGCAGACGGGGATTGTTTCGATAAGTGCGATGAACGGGCTGAAAAACGCGATTATAATCGCGATAACAGCCGCGCCGATTATGGTGTAAATCGAGGCGTTTTTGGTGATTGCCACACAGCCGATGCTTTCGCCGTAAGTGGTGTTGGGGCAGCAGCCGAAGATCGTGCCGACGGTCGTTCCGAAGCCGTCGCCGATGAGCGTGCGATGGAGACCGGGGTCTTTAAGAAGGTCTTTTTCTATGATGGTGCTCATGTTTTTGTGGTCCGCGATATGTTCCGCGAAAACAACCAGAGATACGGGGATGAACAGAAGCGCGATTGCGCCGACGCCCGTGCCGGTAAGTCTTGCGGTGCCGTTTACGGATTCCTTAATTGCTTCGATAATCGCAAGGTGCGGATAATCGAGGAATGCGGTGACACCCGTGAATTTGCCGTCTTTTACGAAGTTTTCGACAAGCGGAGTCCAGTTGACGATTTTGAGATATTCGACGTCGCATGCGTATCCGAAGATGGAGAAGAACGATGCGAGAAGGTAACCTGCGCCGATACCGATGATGAAAGGCATAAGTTGCATTTTTTTGCTGCCCTTGCAGGATACGAAGACCGTTACGAAGAATGCGAACAGACCGCAAAGGATTGCGACAAGGTTGTAAGATTGTCCGCTGCCGCTTGCAGTGGTAAGGTTGCCGATTGCGCTGCCCGAAAGACCTAAGCCGATAAGAGCAACCGTGGGCCCGATGATGACCGCGGGCATAAGTTTGTTGATCCATTCAGTGCCTTTCTTCCAGACGATAAAGGCAAGTATGCAGTATACAGCGCCTGCGAATACGCCGCCGAGAATAATTCCCCACCAGCCGTATTGAGTTGCACCGATCAACGCCGAGATAAACGCGAACGAGCTTCCGATGAACATCGGGCTCTTTTTCTTGGTAACCCATACGTAGAACAGGGTTGCGATACCTGCGCCGAAAAGCGCGGCAGCGGGGCTCATGTTGACGCCGTTTCCCGAGGAAAGAATAGGCACGAGAATCGTCGCGCATACGACCGCCAAGAATTGTTGAAGCGAGTACACAAGCGTTTGTTTGAAGGACAACTTGTCTTCAACGTTGTAAATCATCTTCATAAGTAACAATCTCCTTTAAAATTTATTTATATTTTGATATATCAGAGTGAAAACAGGTCGACGGCGATTTTCTCGTCATAGGGCGGTATCATTACCCTTACGACCTCCTGCTTGGACGTTGGCAGGTTTTTGCCGACGTAGTCCGCGCGTATCGGAAGTTCGCGATGACCGCGGTCGATAAGCACGGCAAGTTGTATCGTGCGCGGACGTCCCAGCGTGAACACGGCGTCGATTGCGGCGCGCGCCGTCCTTCCGGTAAACAAAACGTCGTCAACAAGGACGACGTCTCGTCCCCTTACTTCAAAGGGAACGTTGATTTTTTCGATAACGGGAGTTTCGCTTTTTTCCGCAAGGTCGTCACGATAAAGACTTATATCGAGTTCACCCACGTCAAGCGACACGCCTTCGTATTTTTTCACGTTTTCGGCAATTATTCCGGCAAGGGGGATACCACGGCTTTTAATGCCGATAATCACGACGTTTTCCAGGGAGTCGTTTCTTTCGATAATCTCGTGCGATACCCTTTTAAGCGCGCGGGCGACAGCCGTATCATCCATAATGTTTGCCTTAATTTCCATAAAACCTCAAAAAAAATCTTGCGTCAAGACACGCAAGATATGATACACCTGTTTATTGTATGATAACCTTGTATGCCTCTCTGGACATAATTAAAGATTTCTGTTAGGGTTATAATAACACAAGCGGCATTTTTTGTAAACCGTTTTTAAGAAGGAAAAGAAAATTTTTTTATTATTATTTTTTTTGAAAATATCGCGCTTCTTCTCGCCTTCGAAATTTACCCGCCGCCCTTCATTTTCATTATATAAACAATATAATATATAATATATAATATATAATATTAAACATTAAAAAACGTCGGGGTGTCCCGACGCTTTGAAAACGATTGTCCTTGGGTTTTGCGACAATCAATAGTTGTCCGCGGATATTTCAAAATAACTTTGGGGATGATTGCACGTCGGGCAAACCTCGGGCGCGCACTCTCCGACGACGATATGGCCGCAGTTTCTGCATTCCCACACTTTCACCGTGGATTTTTTGAAAACTTCCGCCGTTTCGATATTTTTCAACAGCGCGCGATATCTTTCTTCGTGGTGTTTCTCGATCGCCGCGACAAGTCTGAATTTCGCCGCAAGTTCGTGGAAGCCTTCTTCTTCGGCTGTTTTTGCAAAGCCCGCATACATATCCGTCCATTCGTAGTTTTCGCCCGCCGCTGCGGCAACAAGGTTTTCCGTTGTGTTTCCGATGCCGTTAAGTTCCTTGAACCAAAGTTTGGCGTGTTCTTTTTCGTTGTCGGCGGTTTTCAAAAACAGGGATGCGATTTGTTCATAGCCCTCTTTTTTCGCAACCGACGCAAAGTAAGTATACTTGTTTCTTGCCTGTGATTCGCCCGAAAAAGCCGTTTCGAGGTTCTTTTCGGTTTTTGTACCTGCATATTTGTTCATTTTTCTTCTCCTTATAAAATATTTTATATTTTGGAAACGGCACGCCGTCGCGTGCGTTTGTTTAACGATTATGCGCGTTTTCTCTTAATGACGACCAACGTAACCACGATGATTGCCATAAGCACTGCCGCGCCGCCCACGCCTGCGCCGATGCCAATTGCCAGCGTGTTTGTTTTCGCTTTGGGCGCGACGTAGTCTTCTGCAAAGATGAAGTAGCCGAGCTTATCGGTTTCAAACGTTACGGTGCCGTCGCCGTTATCGACGTAGTTTACTTCCGTCCATTCGCCGTTGTTGTATCTGATGAGTTTCGCGCCGTTTGCGCTGACGTTCATCGTTACGGTTGCGGGGCTCATAAGTCTGGGCTGTTTGTCGGCATTCATAAGGACGCTTTTGTTCTTATATTCGCTGAGCGACAGGAAGTAGACCTTGCCAGCGACGTACTCTTTGCCAAAGATTTCCTTATTTTGTCTTAAACCGTTGGTGAAGTTATCGCGGCTTGCGGCGTTGTTTCTGTCGAGTATGCAGAAGTAAACGGTGTATCCGCTGTCAGCCTGCGTCCAGCTGCCCGAGATCGTGCCGATGCCGTTATCTTCCAGCACTTTATCGTCGGGAACGTTGACGTCGCCGCCCCATACCGAGTTAAGTTCGTTTTCGGTGATGGAAATCGTCGCTTCGATTATGCCGTCCGCCGACACGGCACGGGTATATCTTTCGGATTCCGCACTGCTGTCGACCGTCCAGGCGCCGCCCTTGATAAGTCCTTTATGAACGACTCTGTAAGGATATCTGCCTTCGCCCACAAGTCCCGCAGCGTTATTCACGACCTTGTAACTGGCGTCGCTGACGCGATAAACGATGACAAAGTCTTTTGCGATTTCTTTGTAGTTGCCGCCGACGGAGTCTTTGTCGATAAGATTTTCAACCGTGGGCAGATTGAACGATTCGCCTACGTTTGCCGTGATATCGACAAGGTTGAATTTCGCGCCGTTAACGTTGATTTTGCGGGCGAGCGAGACCGAGCCGATGAAATTTTCGTTGCCCTTATATCTCACGCGGACGTAGCATACGCCACCACCCTGACGGACGGGAGCACTGCCGAGAATCGTCTTGAAATCTTCATCAAAGGAATATTCGTAAACGATGTCGTTTGCGCCGACGACCATGCCGTAAGTCGTCTTGTAGTAATTGAACGCGTCGTCGACCTTTTGCACTTTTTCAGCGAAGTCTTCGCCGTATTTTGCGTCGTACGTAACGGACGCGTCTTTAATCTTAATTTCGGTGCCGATTCTTTCAATCGTGAAAGTTTGTTCAAGAATGTATTCGTTATTCAAGCGCGATACCGTGAACTTACCGTAGTAAACGCCAGCGTCGATTGCATTTTCAACGGGCATCCATACGCCGTCTGCGCCCTTCTTGAAGTATTCCGCGAGTTCAATATCCAACTGTGACGGGCTTATGACGTTAAGCGTGTATGCCTTCGCGTTGTACGGAGCGCTGAACTTATCGACGTTGCCTTTGTCGTTGAACATTTTATTTTCAAACTTGACGTCCGAGAAGTCAAGCACGGACACGACTTTGGTTTCCGTGTCGTTGAAGCCCGTTATTTTCTGGAAGTTGCTTTTCGCGCCGAAGCTTTCGATTTTCAACGTATATTTATACGCGCCCGAAGTGGTGTCGTAAACGCCGTCCTTAATGTCGACGTTGATAATGAATGTTTTGCCGTTCTGATCGACGACGACGGGCTGATACTGACGCTGTGTGAAGTCGATTTCACCGATGTCGAGTTTGTTTTTGAGTTCGGTATCCTCATAGTATTCGATTGCGTAAACGATGTCTTGCGACAGCTCGAAGCGGTGACCGTTGATGATGCAAACGCCGCCTTTTACGAACGTATCGAGCACCCAGACGGTTGCGCTTGCTGGCAAAACGTCAACGTTTTCGGTCTTTGCCTTGCCGTTTTCGTCCTTGCTGTACGCGATATAACCTGCGCCGTCTTTCTGATAAATCACAACTTCGCCTGCGCCGATTTCATTGATGTAGTAGTAATTGCCGTTCGTGTCGACAGCGTAAATACCGGTGATTTTCGCGCCGCCGATTTCGCGCGGAGAAATGGTGACCGTAACGACCGCCTCGGTAACGTTCAGGACGTAGTTTTTGCTGTCATTGCCGGTAATACCCAGCGTGACTTTGCAATCGGGATAAGTGCCGACGTTGATATTTGCCGTATTGCCCGTGCTTGTTAACAGTTTCACGTCGTCGCCCGATACAACGCCGCCAAACGTATAGCTGCTGATCTGGAACGACGTTTTGTTGTCGAAAGGTTTATCGACGTTATTCACCGTAACCGTGATGGGTTTGGGCGTTACGGTAATCGTCGCTTCAACGGTAACGTCTGTCAGGTCATAGAATTTTTTTCTTTCGCCGACGAGTTTGAAATCGTTGACGTTAAAGGTATATGTGCCGACGTCCTTGCCGGGCAGGCTAATCGTGCCGTATTCGAGCGTGATGTTGTCCGAGCCTTGCAGTCCCTCAATCCTAAACTCGCAGTTGACCGAGTTCGTCAGAATCGTATTTTCGCCGTTATAGACCTTTGAGGCGATAAGCGTGATTTTGCCGAGTTTGGCTTGTTGGATATCGATATACGCTTTGGGTGCGCTTGCGGAGCCGCCCGCGTTTGTGATCTGGTAATTGTTGTTCAGTTCGCCCGCGATTTCGATATTTATAAGCGACGCGCGAAGCCCGATGTTGACGTCAATGCTGTCAAGTTGGAACGTGCCTTTCCATTGGATATTTTTCCATTCGTCCGCTTTGTCGCCCAGAACCTTATCGAGCACCAATAAAGAGCCGTCGCCCGAAACGTAGTCGGTCATTGCGTAGTTGATGGTGCCGTTATAAACAAACGGTGCGTGTCTGTAATTCTCGTCGATCGTAAGACGCGCTTTTTTGATTTCGTGCGTGCCGATGACGTAACTGCCGTCTGCTTCGGGCGTGATGACGTTGCCGTCTGCATTGACATACACCTTTTCATATTGTTCGATGAGCGCAGCCGTATAAACCGAGCCTTCGACGTAGGAAGCCCGGACGTTGCTGACAATCACGTGTCTTTTTCCTGCATTAACGCCGTCGTACGCCGCGTCGAAAGTAATGCCGATTTTCCCCGACGGGATAGTGCCTGCAAACTTGTTCGACAACGTGTACGAAACAAGCGACGTACTTACGTCGGTCGTATTGTTGAAGTATCTTCGGGCGTTCGTATCGATGTTGAAGTTGACGTTGATCTTTGCCCTGTCAAGGTTGACGTTGTAGGTGGTTTCATTGTTTGTATTGCCCGCTTCGTCGACAAGCCAGAATCTGACCTGAATTTGCGTGAGGCCCGCGACGTTTCTGCCCTCGAACAAATCCATTAAAACGTTGTTTGTATCAAGCGAAAGTTCCTTTGCCGCGCCCTCGACGCCGTCACGGGTGATTGCGTAATAAAGAGTCATCGGGCTACCCAAAAATTCGCTGACGTAGCCTTCTTTCCCGACTTGTTTGTAGTTAAGGTTCACAAGAAGTGGCAGTAAGTCGGCATATGCGTCTGTCGAGAAGTCAAGAAGCCTTGCGATTTCGGGCTTGTATCCGTTATAGTTGTCGTATTTCACGGGAACGTTAACGGTATACGTGATATTTGACGAATTATAAATCGCTTGGAGATAATAGACGCGTTCGTATCCTTCGGGCGAAGTTTCGTCATAGCCTATGACATATTTGTTATCGACGATTTGGTCTTTGATGTTCACCCATTCGGTTTGTGTACCTACGAAAACGCCGTTTTTACGGGTGCGATAACTGATTTGATAGGTTATGTCCTTAATGGAAGAGAGCGTGTTGAACTCGATAACGACGTTCTGATTCGTCCATTCGCCGTTATACGCGCCGCCGTTTTCAATGTAAATTGCGTTTTCCCATTTTTCGGGCGGGTTCTTGATGTCGTCGATTGTGAAATGGTGATAATCGCTGTAAACGGCGTGGTTTGCCCAGCTTTTTTGTACGTCGTTAAGGTTCAGCCCTGCGATTTGTTCGGGAGTTTTATCTTTGACAAGATTTTCGTAGAAAAGCCCAACCGTATCGATCGCTTTGAACTTGATTGCGTATTCGCCCTTTTCAAGTCCCGAAAGGGTGAAGATGTCAAAGCCCGGGTTGTTGATCGCAATGCCTGTCTGACCTTCGATTTCAAAGTAATTGCCGTCAACCTTTTTGTAAAGGGTATAGAAATACTTGACGTCGCCGCGAGTGTCGTCGTCATCGAGAACAGGTTTGAATTTTATGGTGTCGGTATAAAAATACGTGACCTTGACGCCGCCGTTTTCGTTAACAACGTTTTCGGTAAGGAGAGCAACTTCGTCCAATGCCGTGGGCTTGGTGTAGTCGATACCGCCGCAGAATACCGTCAATGTGTTTCCGCTGACTTTATTAACGTTTGCATATTGTACGCGATATGCAGTGTCGACTTCAAGAGGACTCGGCGTTTCGCCGTCAATTTTCGGGTTTCCCAAACCGTCGTAAACAACCGTAACGTAAAGCCCGCGGAAATAACCCGTCGACGCGTCATTGTTTTTTGCTCCGAACGGTTCAACCGTTATGCTTTCCAAACCTACCGGATAACGCAACGTTTTCAGCTGTTCTGATGTATAATCGCTTCTTCTGTATGTTTTTGCAGAGCCGTCAACAATTGCGCCCGTGCCGCGATATGCTTGGAATAAATCAAAACCTTTGATATCCGCTGTGTCAAGGCTTAAATATTTGTCGTAAAGCAGGAAGGAGAACTGCTTTGTTTGCGTTCCGTCGGTGCGGATTGAAGTCAACGTGTTGGAAGAGGGATCAATTATATCTCCGGCGTGCAATCCCCAAGTACCAAGGTTGGCAACCGTATTACGGTTGGTTTCATAGCCTTGCGCTATATTTCTGAATTCGCCAAAATCTGCCGAATACTTTGTTGTACCGTCCCAAGATCTGGTAACGGGAGCAACGTTTGTCGCAAGTTTTGCCGCGATTTCTTCATAAGCACTGACCGAATTTACGCTCTTGATTTTAATGTTAATTGCAAGACCGCTGATTTCGATTTTTTCACCGCCGTTTTCTTCGCCGCCGGCATATACAAGGATATATTGATTGCTTGACGTAACCGTCCAGGTCGTACCCTTGTTAAAAGTGCCGTTTACGTAGTCGGTGTTCTTGTCGATTTTGGTAACGTCGGAAGCGTACGAAATGAACTTCAACGTATTTTTCATTGCAGTGAATTTAACCGCCTCGTCAAGGTTTGCGCTGATTTCGATTTCGGCGCCTACGTTAACCAAGTAATCGGGAAGTTTATAATAAGCATACAATCTTTCCCTTACATTGCCAATAGCCGATGGCTCCATAGAAGCCGACGTATCGCTCGTATTGAAGCCTGAAATATATATTCCGCCGATAAAACCAAAATAGTTTTTGTAGGTTTCGGGATAATATGTAAACTGTGCGAAATAACTATTCGCAGACGAACCGTTCATAACAAACGGCTGAAACTTTTCCGGCGTGGCAATGTCCAGAAACTTTGTGCTCGGCGTAACCGTCGCTTCCGCATTGGACTCTTTAATTTCGCCCGCACCCACGCGCGTAAAAGAAATTGCGCTGACAAGCAGTGCGACTGCAAGCATAAACACTAATGCAAGTCCGCTGATACGAAGTAAGTTTTTGCTTGATTTTTTTGCTCTCATATCTCTCCTCCGATACGCCGGAAAACCCGGCGGTATAGCCATAGTATGTGCAATTTTGGGCATAATGCGCCCAAAAGTTATTGCTATAAATATAATATACAAGATATTACAACCGAATGTCAAGTTATTTTGCATTATGACGCGCCATTTTGCACGTCCCGTTTTCGCCGTTTCGCACTAATTTCCAAACGAAAACATAAACTGCCTTATGGAACTTTCACGGCTCAACGTCATTGAACTCACAAATCTTGCCCTGTCCGTTGCGACGATACTGACGCGCGACCTTACCGTGTCCGAGACGGAATGTCTTTTGAAATTCCTTTGCATCGTGCGCGACGATATATCGCTCATACTTTGCGACAAACGCAACGACAAATAAAGCGCGTTGCACGGGGTAAAATAAAAAGCGTAAGTCAATCACGCCATTTTTTGCAAGCAAACAAAACTTTTTCTTTTCCGTACGAAGTACTCTGTCATTGCGAGGCATTGCCAACGGCGATGCCGTGGCAATCTCCTGGAAGGGCACCATATCATAAAACCCACGCAAGATACTTTTGTACTTGCGTGGAGAAAAAGGCGCATACAAACAAAAGAGTGAGCGTTATCGCCTGCGATAATGCGATTTCAAAAGCGCAGTGTGCGCCGCTGTCATATTGACATTCATCACTGTCAATTATTACGACTTTCAAAAAATTGATTTTCGAAAAAAATCTTCAAAAAAATTGAACTCAACAAAACGAAAAACGGCGGGTTTTCAAAATCGGATTTTCCGTTTCGCCCTAATAATACGTCGGTTTTGACAAAACGTCGGCGGTTTTGTATAATATAATTATGAAATACGATAAAAAAGGTTTCACTCTTGTGGAGCTTATCGTCGTAATTGCGATTATGGCGGTGCTTGCCGGCGTCGTTTCGGGCGCAACCGTGGGCATTCTCAACAAGAAAACCGACGAAGTCAACTACATATACAACGGAAAACAAATTTCTGCACAAATCGTTTCGTGGGCGCAGGAAGTCGTTGAACGCCCTTCGTTCTTCACCGAACTTACGGGGATCGAAATCGACGTGACAGATCTTTTGTTGTATGGCAGTATCGACGAAATATGGACGGATGCGTACTCGGAAGCCGCTTACAATACCTTGAAAAACAGGTTTTCGTCCTTAAAATGGGCTGATTCGTACGGCGTTCCCGAAAAAAAGGGGACTTTTTCCGCCGATTTTAACACGGAGGAAAATGCGATTTATCTTTATTACAAGGGAAAATCGCAAGAATATCGTGAAGTATATTACAAAATTTACCTGAGCGGTGAAAACGTCGTCACCGAAAAAGGCACAGGATTTTAACGTTGTTTCCCTTATTTATTCCTGGCTCGGCTATCTGAACATCTGTTCCTGACGTACTTTCTTATGCGGTTTTTCACCTTTGCGTAATTTTTCGGCAGGACGTATTTCCAATTCCCGTCGTTCGTTCCCGGGGTATTCATTCTCGCCTCCGAGCCCTGCAACAGATAGTCCTGCATAGGCACGATGACGAATTTCGCGCGGGAGCGCATTACCCTTTTGAAAGCTTTATCAAAGACGTTCTCGTCGGTTGCGCCGAGGGTTTTTTTGACGTACTCTTTTGTGCCGTCACCCTGCGCGTCGTACCAACCTTTCAGCGTATCGTTGTCGTGCGTGCCGGTGTAATAGACGGTGTTATACCTTACGTTTTCCGGCAGATGCTCGTTATCGCTCTTGCCGTCGAAAGCGAACTGAAAGACTTTCATTCCGGGGAAGCCGGTACGTTTCACAAGGCGGCGCACCTTGTCGGTGATAATTCCGAGGTCCTCGGCGATGATTCTGCCGTCGAGGTCAAGCCCGTCGAAGATTTTCGTGCCGACGCCCTTCACCCACCTGCCGATTTTTGCGGTCGTTGCACCATACGGCACGGCGTAGTAGCTTTCAAACGCGCGGAAGTGGTCGATGCGGATTTTGTCGAAGAATTGCAGCTGATGCAGCAAGCGGTGATGCCACCATAAAAAGCCGTCCGCCTGCTGTTTTTTCCAGTCGTACAGCGGATTGCCCCACAGTTGCCCGTCGGCGGAGAAGTAATCGGGTGGCACGCCGGCGACCTCTTTCGGGCGCATATTTTTGTCAAGCCTGAATATTTCGGGGTGCGCCCAGACGTCCGCGCTGTCGTACGCGACGTAGATGGGAATATCGCCGATAAGCGCGACGTTTTTGGATTTTGCGTAGTCTTTAAGCGCGGTCAATTCGCGAAAGAACTCGAACTGTAAAAACCGCCAGAAATCGCACTCGTCCTGAAGCGCGGCGATTTTTTCGTCGGACAGCGTATCGCGCCGTCTTTCGTCCTTTTCCCACGTATCGAACGACGAAAACCCGTTTTTGACTTTGAGCGCCATAAACAGCGCGAAATCGTCCAGCCAATATTCGTTATTTTCAAGAAACTTTGAATAATCGGAATTTTTTTGAAATCTTTTGAACGCGCAGCGCAGCACGTCGTATCGCGAGTTAAAAATTTCGGCGTAGTCAAGTGATTTTGTTTTGGCGCGTTTTGCCTCGTTTTCCGTCAAAAGCCCGCGTTTAACAAGCGTATTTATATCAATAAAGTACGGATTCCCCGCAAATGCCGACGGCGACTGATACGGGCTGTCGCCAAAAGACGTTGGCGATAACGGCAGCGTTTGCCAGAAATCGACCTTCGCGTCCGCCAAAAAATCGACAAAAGAAAACGCGCCCTCGGACAGCGTGCCGACGCCGTATTCAGACGGCAGACTTCCTATATGCAAAAGTACCCCGTTGAACTTTTCTTTCACTTGTGCGGTGCCTCCTCATGCGTGACCGCCTCGCCGAGCCTGTTCGCCCAGCTTTCGCAATACAGATCGTAATAGGATTTATTATTATCCTGTCTCATAGCAATGCACTTCTTGTTGTTGCACCATACAAACGACGGAATCCCGACGACAAACAGATACAGCGGCCCCAGAATCAGCGACTGAATGGTATGGCCGTACTCATGCACGGACACGGTTTTTTTGTACTCCTCGCCGCGCTTGCCGTTGATGAAGATAAACGCGCCCAGCGACACGCCGCCCCAATCGCCCTCGTGGAAGGTCAGGATTGCGCCGTGGTAATAGGCGTGCTCGCACCTGATATTTTTCAGGAAAAGCAAAAACCCCAGGACGTTCTGAATCGCGCCCCAGGTGAACTGTAAAACCAGGTAAAAAAACTGCAAGATATATTTCATAATAGCCTTACTTTGTTCTTATTTTGAACGTATAGCGAATGGGAGTGCCCTTGTTGGTCTGATATGCGCGGTTAAGTTGCGGATTTGTCGTCGGATCTTTCGTGACGTATTCAAGCGTAGCCGTTTGCACCGTCGCGCCGCCGTCCCAAGCCTCAAACTTATTCTTGTCGTTGTGGTAGCTGACGATGAGGTAATATTCGATTTCGTCGTTATTCGTAACGCCCACAACCTGAATGACGATATAAGGATTTTTGTTGTCCGCGTTGACAAAGGAACTGCGCTCCACCGCGTTGCAGCCCTGCGGCACAAGAACCTGCGTCGGGGACGCACCGGGATCGTAGTATTTGACGGGAATGTCCAGCCCTATGACGGTCTGATAAATGCGCTTGCACACCATTGCGGAATACGTGACGTACCACCCGTGCACGCCGTTGTCCACGTCTTCTTTGCGCGGATCCGGCTTGTTGGGATAAATATACTGCCCCGAAAGGTACGTAACCGCCGCGATCGCGTTCCTGTACATGGTCTGCGTGTCGGTTTCGGCAGCGCTCTTCTGGCGGCGTTTTGTCGTGACGTAAACGGCAGGCGTAACCGCCGTGGCAAGAATCGCCATAATGGCAATGGTCACGATAAGTTCAACGAGCGTAAAGCCTTTTTTATTTTTGAAAACACGCCTTTTCATACTTATATAATTATACTACTTCGCGAGTACAGTGTCAATATATTATTTTTTTCATTATCTTTCTACTATTTCTCACAAAATAAGGATTTGTCGCAGCATTGCTTTGTTCAATGACAGTGTGCGTCGCGTTGTCCAAATCAAACATTGAAATAATTATAGTGGAGGATTAACATAAATGTTAAAACTTAGAAAAAACAAAAAGGGCTTTACGCTCGTTGAACTTATCGTCGTAATCGCAATCATGGCAGTCCTTGCAGGTACGGTCGCCGGTGTTACGGTTTCACAGTTGAACAAAAATACGGACAAAACCAACGTAACAACAAATTTAAACAAACTTGCAAATGTTATTATAACCGAAGTTGCAGAAAGCGAAGAAGGAACAAAGGTTTTATTAGGTGATGGTGAAACCGCCTATACAGCAGCAACGATTACTAGTTTTTTAAAGGGAAAAGCAAGTGGAATAAACATTGCCGCAAATGAAAATGCCGCAAAGAAAGGTGACTTTTTTGTTGTAGTAACAGCAGCTGCTGCGGGCGCCGCTGATCCTTATGGCACCATAAACATTTGTTATAAAGGAAAAACTAGTCAATATGAGAAAGTATATATTTCTATTACTGACGGTGCACAAGGCGAAGTTACAACGGGTTCATTCCCTTCGTAAGGCATAATATAGTATTAATATTAAACAAAAAGCGAGGCAAACGCCTCGCTTTTTAATTGCCAAATTTTACCCTTGTTTCTTGAAATATATCCGCTTGGGGTTTATAATTGAAGTATAGAAATTCTTTTTGCTATATATAAGGAGGAAATCAATATGAAATTGAAAAAAGGTTCAACAGTAGCAACGATAGTTGCTTTAATATTGGCTATAACACTTTTTGTAGCGCAGTATATTTTCTTGTTTAAGGTAGATACGAAAGAAGCAATAAACATTGCGATTCTTGTTGCATGTGTAATACTTGCACTGTTTCTATTTGTCTATTCAATTAACTTATGTGATACGCCATATCAAAAAAGACTACGGTTTGGTTTTCAAATGTTTTTCGATGAGAGAAAAGACAAGTTAGAGGATTTTCAAAAGTATTGCATTGAAAAAAGAGAAAATGAAGACATACAATTACTAATTGGTAATTTTGTTAGTTTTATAGGCGAGGAAGAAATCTTAAAAGCGTATATTGCTAACGATGAAGCGTTTTTTTTGAAATTATGTAAAAAAGTTGGGTTTAATGAACGTTCTAATATTAGAAGCAGTGTTAAAACAATATTTGAGGAAAAAGGACTGCCGAAGAATTGCGATTATTTTACATATTACAAAAGTGGTTATTATGTAAATGTCGACAATAATTTAAGTATCGGATTGTCTATTGTTTCATTTTTAATTACAGTGTATTCTTCGTTAAATTTGCTAAACATATTAAAGTCGCCTAAGGTGTATATCCCTATAGGTGTTATTTTGGTATTAGGAATTACATGGACAATAGTTGAGTTTTTATTAAAACGACGAAATACAAGGATTCTGCCAATTACTGAATGCAAAGTCTACAATAGTCTGGTTGCTGACTATAACGCTTTTTGTGTCGAAAACAAGGCGAAGAAAATTCTTTATTGATACAAAATGAAAGAGCCTATTGAGAATTTTTGTAGAATTCTACACTTTTTCTCAATACGATAAACCATTGAGCATAAAATAAAGTCATTAAACAAGGAATAATCCGGAATTCGGACAATAAAAAAGCGAGGCGTTTGCCTCGCTTAATGTTTTGTTGTTAAAAAGTGATTTTATTTGCCTGCGTTCTCGCCTTCGTCTTGATTTGGATTTTCGTTAGTAGCAGGTGTGGTATCTTGGAACCCGCTCTCATTAGGGAGTTTAAATTCATTACCGCTTCCTTTTTTCAGCTCACCTTGTGCGCCATCGGTAATGGAGATGAATACTTTTTCATATTCTCTTGTTTTACCTTTATAGCAAATATATATCTTACCTTGGCTATCTTCGTCAGCATCTTGTCCGGTAGCATTTTTTACAACAACAAAGAATTCACCTTTACCGCCATTGCCATTTTTAATGGTGATGCCACTTGCCTTACCCTGTAAAAAGTCTGCAATTGTTTCTGCATCAAATTTATCATCCTTCTTTAACTTTGTAGTGCCTTCTTCGGCAACTTCAGTTATAATAGCATTTACAAGTTTGTTCAGGTTTTGTGTTACATTAGTTTTGTCCGTATTTTTGTTCAACTGTGAAATCGTAACACCGGCGACCGTGCCTGCAAGGACTGCCATGATTGCGATTACGACGATAAGTTCAACGAGCGTGAAGCCCTTTTTGTTTTTTCTAAGTTTTAACATTTATGTTAATCCTCCACTATAATTATTTCAATGTTTGGTAATCGGACGTGCCTTATTGTGTCATTATGCTTCGCAAATGTTTTCTGTCATTCTGAGGAGCAAAGCGACGTGAGAATCTCCCGGAAGGGAATCCGCATTATATGAAGTATGCAATGCATTTTTTCATAAGGTGTCCGTTCCCGGCGATTGCCACGCTACGCTCGCAATGACATAAGTGCTTCGCACGCAGTGGAATAAGCGATGTTGCTTATTCAACTCTCTCTGTCATTGAACAAAGCAATGCTGCGACAAATCCTTATTTTGCGACGTTTTGTCCGATATTTTTTTGTTCAGGGAAAACTGCATAAAAAAATGTCTTAGTTTCCCTTTACATTTATAATTATACTTTATAAAATATGCCTCGTCAATACTTTTTTTGAAAATACTTAAATACTATAATAGTACTATATTGTATAATAGTCCAAAAAAGTCCCATTATTGTGCAACTTTCGCCCATTCAATGCACATATTCAAATATTTTCATACGTTTTTTTAAATTTTTCCCAGCAAATACTACATTTACCAAAATTCATACAGGGTAATTGGCGCGCTGTGCGGCTTACGCCAGGGTGTCCTGTCATTGCGAGCGAAAAATCGGGGACCCCGCGGGATACTGTGTACTCGCGGGGAAAAGGAATAAACAAGCAAAAGACAGACAATTGTCGCGTGCGGCGATTGTTTGGTCAAAAGCGCAGTTTATGACGCGCAACGCACATTATGTCATTGCGAGCGGAAAATCGGGGACCCCGCGGGATACTTTTGTACCCGTGGGGAAAAGGAGTATGCAAGCATAAGACAGGCGATTGTCGCTTGCGACAGTCGGTTGGTCAAAAGAGAAGCATACGACGCATCGCCCGGAAGGGTAACCTTGTTATAAAACCCAAAACTATAAACGCCATTTTATCCGCTTTCACCAACTTCCGCACCTGATCAACACCACTATTTATCAATATATCATTATTAAAATCGAATAAAAGAGAACTAATTAAAATATCAATACAATTCGTTTGTAAACTTCAATCAATTATTATCCTATATACCAAAGTCAACCGCTCTTTATTTCCATATCATATGCACTTGTATTTATATTTATTAAAACACAACTATTATATATGATAGCAAGAGTGTCCTTTTGACAGTTTGATAAAAAACACCATTTCAAGCGCGGTTTTTGACTTACTAATCGCAAAATAAGGATTTTTTGCCCTGTATGCTCAAATTTTGAAATAATTATAGTGGAGGATTAACATAAATGTTAAAACTTAGAAAAAACAAAAAGGGCTTCACGCTCGTTGAACTTATCGTCGTAATCGCAATCATGGCAGTCCTTGCAGGCGTTGTGGCTGGTGTTACGGTATCACAACTTAATAAGCAAACCGACAAAACCGGTGTAACACAAGCTAATACAATTTCGTCCTTCCTTTCAACGTGTATTCAATCTGCTGAAACTGATGATGCTGAAGAAATAATTGTTGATGGCTTGTTTGATACGGATAAATTGACAGCTGTTCTCACAAAACAGTATTCTGCAACAAGTACAAAAATTAAACAATTAGCAGGCAATAATACTCCTAATAAAGGCTACATTGATGTTGTCTTGTCTACTGACAAGAAATTTATTAAGGTTGAATATGTCCCTAAGGTAGATAACAAAGGTGCTACGTATTATGTTTCTTTGGACGGCACTGTATCGACAACAGCCCCTACTGGTAGCTCCTTTTCAACTGGCAACTAAAATCACTTTTTAACAACAATTAAGCGAGGCAAACGCCTCGCTTTTTTTTTATTAAAAAACTCTGCAAGTTTTTGCAAAGTTTTGTTTTGGTTTGTTCCATATGGATTCCCTTCCGGGAGATTGCCACAACGCCGCAAGGCGGCGTTTCGCAATGACATAAAGTGCGTTTATTAAATGCTGTAAATAAGGCGGTAAAACTCGGACATGGACGTCGTGCCGTTGCCGATGAGCGTGCGGATGCTGTCTTCCAAAAACGTTGCGCCGTGCTCTTTGGCGAAGTCGCGGATTTCCTCGGTTGTCCTGCCCTCGGATATCATGCGGCGAAGGTCGCTGTCGATTTCGATAATTTCGTAAATTGCGGTACGTCCCTTGTAGCCGGTGTTGCCGCAGCGGGGACAGCCGACAGGCTCATAAATATGAGTGATTGACGGATCTTTCAGAATTGCGGCTTCTTCCGCCTTGATTTCGCGTTTTCTCTTGCATTCCGGGCAAAGTTTTTTGACAAGCCTTTGCGCGACAACGCAGTTCACGGACGACGCGACCATGTATGACGCAACGCCCATGTCGATAAGACGGACGATACTTGACGCGGCGTCGTTGGTGTGCAGCGTGGACAAAACCAAGTGGCCTGTGATAGCGGCGCGGATTGCGATTTCGGCGGTTTCCGTATCACGAATTTCACCGATCATGACGATGTCCGGGTCCTGACGCAGGATTGCGCGAAGTCCGCTTGCGAACGTTAAGCCCGCCTTTGCGTTGGTTTGCACCTGATTGACGCCGAAGATTTGCTTTTCGACAGGGTCTTCGACCGTCGTTATATTGACGTTCGGTTTGTTGAGTTCGCTAAGGACGGCGTACAACGTCGTCGACTTACCTGAACCCGTAGGCCCTGTGACAAGAATGATCCCGTTCGGCGCTTTGATGATGCGGGAGAACTGTTCAAACAGTTTGTCGGGCATGCCAAGGTCGGGAAGCGTGATAAGAGCGGCGTCCTCGGTTGCAAGAAGACGCATGTTGACCTTTTCACCGTAAATCGTGGGCAGCGTGTTGACACGAAGGTCGATGTTGATGTCGCCGTTGTTGAAGTCGATACGGCCGTCCTGCGGGATTCGCTTTTCAGCAATGTTGATGCCCGCAAGGATTTTACAACGCGAAACGATACTGTTAAGCGTGGAAATGTCCAAGCGCATACATTCGACAAGCTCGCCGTCGATACGCATGCGGACAAGGATTTGCTCCTCAAACGGCTCAATATGAATATCCGACGCGCGGCGCATGTACGCCTGCGTGATAAGGCTGTTGATAAGTTTGACGACAGGAGTGTTGTCAACGCGGCTTTCGATTTCGGACAACTTTTGCTGGGTTGCCGCCGAAGTCTGCTGGACAACCTTTTGCGTCGCTTCGTCCGACACGAAGAAGTTGCCGGCGTTGGTGTAGTACTTTTCAATCGCGCTTTCGATGATACGCTGCGGCGCAAGGACAAAACCGACGTCCATACGCGTGACCATCTTTACGTCCTCGAACGCGCCGATGTCGTGCGGATCGTGCGTGGCGATTATTATCTGCCCCGCCTTCACGTCAAGCGGCATTATGCAGTGCTTTTTGACGATTTGCTCAGGTATGTTTTTCAGAATTTCGGGACGACGGACGACAAGCTCCGTATTTATATAGGTCGTGTTGAAACGCTCCGCCATTGCTGAGAGCATCTCGTCCTCGGTGATAATGCCGCGCGACAATAATATCGCGCTGATTTTTTCGTTGGGATGTGTTTTTTGCCAACGTTTTGCGTCATCCAGTTGCGCCTGCTTAATAAAGCCTTTCTCCAACAGGATGTCGCCTAAACTTGCTCCTCTTTGCATCTCTTCTCCTTATGATATATAAATATTATATTCCAAATATGTTTTTTATGCCGTCGATTATGGGCGTGCTCGCAAAAACCGTGACCACCGCACCAAGCGCGATAAACGGACCAAGCGGAAGCTCGTACCCCTTTCTGACCTTTTTCGTCAGTAATAGCGCGCCGCCGATAAGCCCCGCCGACACTATCGCGATAAACGCCGACACAAGCGTCGGGTAAAGCCCCAACACAAGCCCCAGCGCAAAATAAAGTTTTATGTCGCCGCCGCCGATGCCGCCCGTCACGAGCGCGATTACGTAAAGCGGCACGCTGATAACCACCGCGCCAACAAGACGGTGCCACCACACAACGTCCTTCGCCGTGAAAAACAGCGGGATCGACAAAATTATGATGAACACGACGATGCCGTTTGGGATCTCTTTCGTGTCGATGTCTATGAACGTCATCACGATGAGCGCCGAAAACAGCGCGTCGTATATGAACGCGTTGGCGTTAAGCCCGATAAAATATGCCGACAACGTCCACAATACGGCGTTGAGCGACTCCACAATCGGGTACCTTGCGGAGATTTTTTCCTTGCAATTCCTGCACTTTCCGCCAAGAAAAATCCAGCTGAAAACCGGCACCATGTCGTACCATTTCAGCGGCTGCCCGCACTTCGGACAATAACTGTGTTTTTCGGTGAAAAACGTGCCTTTGGGAATGCGGTAAATGCAAACGTTCAGAAAACTGCCGACCGCAAGCCCGAAAAACGCGGAAAATATCGTGAATAACAGATGGCCAAGTTCCATTTTATCAACCGCCTGTCACGGTTCGGAAATAAAAATTCTTGAACCCTTTGTCGTTGTTATTGTACGGCTTGTAGTTAGCGTCCAGCAGCATGTTTTTGTATTGACCGGCGTCTGCGTCGCCCGAGATTGCCCCGATATTGCCTTGCTCGAAACTGAAAATGCCTTTGAAACGTTTAGTTTCCGTCGATTGGCTGTAATCCGCCTCGATAAAGTCGATTTCAAGCCCCGGGGAGTCGAATTTTCTTTGCCCTTTGGCGTTATAGACGTCGCAGAACACCTTGACGGACGTAATCTCACCAAAGGTGTTGACAATCGCACGGAAGTAAACCTTAATCGTGAAACTGCCGTAAAACGCGCGTCCTTCCGCCTCCCGCGAAGGATCAGTGAAGTATTCCTTGGGTTCTTCTTTGCCCGTCGAATACATAAGCCTGCCGGCTTCGGACGACGAGAACACCTTGTACTCGCCCGTCGGCGCGTTTTTCATCTGGTACGTGGTTTGAGTATCGCCGATTGTAATCATGTTGCTATCGGTCGGAAGATCGCCGTCCTGCAAATATACCTCAACCGACGACCTTGCCGCCCGCTTGATTTCGTTCTGGACGATTGTGCCAAGGTCTTTTGCGGCGGCGTTTTCTTTCTGGCGCATATAAGCCGTCGTGCCCGCCGTGACCAGCCCGCCGATAACCGTTGCGAGAATACCCATAATGGCGACGACCGCGATTGCTTCGACCAAGGTGAAGCCTTTTTTATTTTTTAAGATTTTTGCGAGTTTTCTCATTTTAATCTTTAAAGTACCTATCTACTTCGTCAAGCGTAAGAACATTACTTTTGACTTCTTCCGGATTGTTCAGGTCGTAATCGATATCGTCGTCATAAACAAAAAGTATACGTTTTGTGCCCTTGTCCGACGTCACCTGATATTTTGTGATACTGTGGATATATGGCACTTTGGGGGCGCCTACTTTTTCGACCGCAACCGCAAACGGTACCGCGCCGTAATCGGTGTCGTAATTAAGCACCACTGAGTACTGCGGCACGTTGCCTTTTGACGTGCTGATGTACGACACCTGCAAAACGCGGCTCGGATAAATGATATATCCCTTAACCTCGTCGCCTTCCTTGTACTTGAACGTGTTCAAAAGAGCCTGCTCCTGCGCCTGCGACCTTTTGGCTTCTTCCTTTTTCGCCTTGGACATATAGCGCGTCGCCGTGTTGAACATGGTGAACGCCAACGTGCCGACGATCGCAAACAACGCGATTGCAACGATACATTCGGCAAAGGTAAAGCCTTTTTTATTCAGTTTTAAGCGTTTCAAAACCTTTCTCATCTTAGCCGTAATAGTACCCGCCGAAATTCCATTTGGTATAAGTTATCTTTTCGTTTGATTCGATATAGTCGATATCGATATCGCTGCCAGCGCCGCCCGCGCTTGACGATACGTCAAACGCCTGGAAGACCAGGTTTCCGATATTACTGCCTTTGACCGAAATATCTTTTGCGACAATTGTTGCCTGGTTGTTGTTTGAATATGCGTTGGGCAGAATTCCCAAAAAGCCCGTGGAGTTGTTGACGTATTTACCGTTGGGAAGATACACAAACCCGTTGATATAACCGCCACGTCCCAGAAGCAGCTGGTTGCCCATCGTCCCGATAATGCACAGATTGCCGCTTTCGACTGTGCTGACTTCTTTCGCCGCAAGTTTAAGACTGCTTTCGTTTTCTTCGTTCATTGTATAAGAACCCGAATAGGTGGTGTAGAAGCCCGAGTAGAAATGTGTGCCGAGCATCGAGTCACTTCTGTCCGCCGAGTTATCGAAAACACCGCCGCCCGTGTTGACGCTGAGTTTATATGCGTTTGCATTGATGGAAGTGTCGCCGACAAGCATAATATAGGCGTTGTGTTTTCCCTTAACGCGCCAGCTGCATTTTCTGAACTCAATGCCCGCCTGAAGTTCGTAATCGCCCTTACCTTCGCCGACAAGCGTGTACTCGTCGCCGTTTTTCACGTATGAACCTTTCCCGCTTTCGACTTTAGTATATTTCGAAGGCGCGTTGATATAAACGTAAACGTCTTTTTCGGTTGCGTCGATTGTAATATTCATACGTTTTGTATTGTTCAGTTGGTTAATCGAGTCGATTATGCCGTTATCTTTGCTCGCGCCGAAGATGACGGGATCTTGCAACTTGGTATTTATACCGCCTGTGCCTTCCCCGCCGAAGTTGAAATACGTGTCTTCGGATATGGTATAGTCAACCTGCGTACGTATTCCGGTCAGCGAGAGATTGACAAATACACCGCCCTGATTTCCGCCAACGGGATTCCCTTTGTCGTCATAAGTACAATACAGAGGATCCAATCCGAAAGTATTGTCACAAGTCAACGGTGTGACGTTTTTGCCTCCGTTTATGAACCGTAAAACGCGCACGTTTTTGTCAACGCTATCGCTGTTGTAAATCGCATAGAAACGATTCTTTGAATTTAGCGCCGTTGCTTGATGCCTGGTATACGTCCATACATTGTTGGTGTTTTTGTCAATCCACCCAAGTATACCGACACTACCTTCTATGTTTGCAAGATTGTTAATGTCATAGAAGTTAGTTATACCCCTGGGATCTATTGGCACTTTTTCTAACATTTTATTAAGATCATCGATCGTGTACGTGGCGGTTTTTTCGTTCAGTTTCTTCAAAATAAACTCGCTCTGTTTAAGCTCCCTTAACGGGTTCAGCGACGCGTCGTCCTGTACTTCGCTTACCTGGTTGTATTCGTTGACCGTGATTTTTCCTGTGTCGATTTGATCGCGCATAAACTCTGCGGTGAGTTTGGTTGTTTTAAGTATCGCGATTTTTACAAACCCTTCGTCGATAATTTCCCTGAAAACCGCTGAAACGCTTGAATTTTTGTCCGCGTTCGCATACCGCGCGTTGGATGAGCGCAGATACATCCCGTGGTCTTCGTCACTGAACGCACGCACGGATAAGAATGCGCTTTCGCCGACTGTGGTTGTCGTGTCGGCTTTTATCATCTTATCCACGTCGACGTCTTTGCCCGTTATTGCCTTGAAACTGTTGTATTTGTTATCGCTTAAAAGCGCCAGCTGTTCGACATCGGCATAATCTTCAACCACGTCTTTTATGTCATCATACGTTAAGACTATTTGCGGTTTATTATACTCAGCCTTGTTTTTATTCGTCTCGATTATGCTTGTGGCTCCTAAGTTGTCGGTGAAACTAAACGTTCCGACTTTAAACGCAAGTTTTCTGGTCTTGTCTTTATCAACCCAATCGAATCCAAACGTACCGTTTCCTCTGTATTGCGAATCTTTATATCTTGTTTTTTCAATAACCTTATGATTATCTATATACGTCGTCGCAATTTCTTTTAACCTGGTATCATCGATTCCATATAATCCGTCGCTGAATTTGAATTTATTTTCCTTTGCCCGCTGAATCACTTCAGAAGAAAGCTTGGTTATTTCCATAAATTTATTCAGTTCGTCTTGTTTTTCGGGGTTATAATCTTCCCAATCACCTGTTTTTTGATCGACAATGTAAAACTTTCCGTCCCTATACAACACACTGGGCAGTAAAATATATCCGACCTCGCCGCTATCTTTCTTTTTCCATGCAAGTGTTCTGTCTGTGTTTCCATGGTAGTGACAGTATGTGCATTCGTAATCAGCTAATGCGATAAGATCATATTTCAGGAAGACACCGCCGTTGCCTTTTTCATCATCCTTAATGCTGTACGTTAAGTCGGCATATCCCGTATATACCTTGTCGTCAATCTTCAAATAATCATCTTTCAGTTTTTCAAGCGCCGTCTTTTCGTCACAACCATTGACTTTCATAATAAGATCAAGAAGACTATGCGCCTGATATTCGCTTGAAATCATATTGCCAAGGGTATCGATTTTTTTCGCGCTCACGCCGGCTTCGCTTTCGTAACCGAACGCGTCGATACCGACAGCCTCGATATTACCGCTGCCTACGTAAATCTCGTTTACTTTGAGCTTCTGATATTTTACCGTGAGCGCGGCTTTGTAAGTTACGTCGTTTACCGTGCTGACCGAGGTATTATCGAGCGTACTGTCCACGCGCGACTCCTGCACCAGTGAAGTGCTGTTAAGTTGGCGCTGTACCTTTACTTTTCCTTCCGAGCCTTCTTTATTTTCCGTATTTTCAATAAGCGACGCGTAATTCCAGTTATAGATATAAATGTTGGAAGTTTCGCTGAATTCTACGGGATGAAGCACATAATGCTCGCCGTCTCCCGTTCCCATACCGGGCAAGTAGCCGTCCCCTTTTAAGATATATACGCTGTCGTTTATTGTTTTGTCAAATACTCCTACCAAGGCGTTTTTCAGATTGCTTTGTCCATGGTTTTTTAACGCGGTTAAAAAACTTTGGACGTTACTGTTATCCTTGAAACTGTGCTCAGCTTCATAAGTTGGTGTTAATTTACCTTTTCCTTTATATACAAATCTGTAAGAATCGGTTGCGTCGTAATTAAAGCTGCCCGCGTTTTTGTTCCATTTATCACCGTCAAAACCAAGTAGCGTTTTTAAACGCGAGAAGAAATTGTTGCTATTGAACGTTTCATTGTCGAAATAACGGTTGAAGTTTGAACCGTTCATTCTCGTGAATACCAAGGCTTCGTCTTTATAACCGGTGCTTTTGGACGTGAGCGCAAGATTTTCGGGCGCGATAATCATGCGTCCCATGCAGAATATGTCGCCTCTCATCTTGGTTTTGTTGTAAGACACGGTGGCGTTTTCAACTTTTGTACAATCCTCTTCTTTTGAAGCGTCTATTGTCCCTTTGCCGTCATAAATTGCAAGGTCGTGATATTGGTATTCGGTGCTGTTGCCTAATGCTGCCGGCGCATAAACCCAGTTATACCCATAGTTTACCCTGTCAAAGATAATGTCGCCGCTGCAATAAACGTTGCCGCCCTTCGGATACTGCATTATCATGTCTTCGGGGTTGCATTCGGGCGTGGAATACATCGTCGCGCCGATATATTGCGCGTTATTGATGCCGCTTTTGTTATTGTATGTCGCGTCAACCGCCTGCAATTCGCCGTTAACTCTTACCCTGAGCGTTATTGTGACTTCTTCAATCGCGCCGCCGTTCTCCCAGTTTCTTGTCCAGAAAGTGTACGTTTCGGCGTTTTCGTCCGCAAGATCCATAAGGGTGTAGTGCGAGACTTCGTCATAAACCTGCAACGGCAAAAAGTCGTCGTCGCCGTTTTTCGTTTTGTATTTCAGATACATCGCCTCGTTCACTTTGCCCGAGAGTTCGCGCTCTATGTATGTGCCGGTGCCAAGGATATCGAAACCTGCAAAAGTCTTGTTGCCGATCGTGCTGTATTTGATATATTTTTTGTTGTACGTTTTTTTGTAAAGCGCGGGAAGATTTACGCCAAGGTCAAGCCCGCGTATTGTAAGGTTGCCGTCGCAATAGATATTGCCCTGAACTTTTATAACGTTGTCGGCAGCGCCGATAATAAGGTCGCCGTTGGCAAAGATACTGCCAGTAAGACCTTCAAGAATAATCGGGTTGAAGTATCGGGTGGTCATCTTCTTCACGGTTTGCCCGTTCACGACTTCTTCATCCCAACAGTTTATTGAAATATCGCCCTCGATTCTCTTGAAAACAAGGTCGTCGCGTTTTTGTTCTCCGCCCAAGTCGTTGTTGGTTACCAAGGCGTTGCCGAACGTGTCTTTGAGCGTAACGTTTTTGACTGTCGTTTCTTTGTTATAAGTGAAGCTCACCGTTCTTTCCTGCGAGCCTTTTACGCCCCTTACGTCGACAAGTACGCTGTCAAGCGACGTCTTTTCCTTTGACGCGTTGGTAAACGTGACGTAAACTTTCACGCCGTTGATTATCGTGAAATCGTCAAGTTCTTCATCAAGGTCGCCGTTGTCGAATTGGAGTTTGACGGGATTATCTTGTTCAAGCTCAAAGGAATTGCTTTCGATAAGTTTGCCGAGATATGAGGAGCTTTTCAGCGTTTCGGTCATTACGAGCGCGGCGTTGTACGCGCGTTCCTGCTGGGTGTCCGCAATACTGTTCGAGAAGGAGGAAAGCGTCACAAAGAGCATAGAAGTGCCTACGACGATAATAATCGCCATAGTCATAAGTACCATAAGCATCGCGCTGCCGCGTTTTTTATTGTACCGCTTGTTAAACCTTTCTATATTTTTTAATAACGTCAGCATAATTGACCTCCTTCCGTCAATCGTACTTTTTTATTTTCCCGTCTTATCTTTGTGACTGCGCTTTCGCGCGTTTTTGTAACTTTTTGTTATATTTATATAATATAATATCCTTTATTTTAAGGTGCCGCTTCCGCTCCATATGTCATTGCGAGGAGCGTATTGTATTCCGTGCAACGCACTTTATGTCATTGCGATGGATTTTTTGGGGCCCCCGCGGGATACTTTGTACCCGTGGGGAAAAGGAGCACACAAGCAAAAGAGTGAGCATTATCGCCTGCGATAATGTGATTTCAAAAGCGAAGTGTGCGAAGTGTGCGCCTATTCGTTCAGTATGTACGTGATCGTCATCGAGAACGTGCCCGAAACGTTGTTTCCGTCCGGCGTCATCGAAAGATACGTCAGATTGTACGACTTCACGCGCGCGATCGCGTCGGTCACCTTGTAAAGCGTCTGCATGTCCGTCTTGTATGCGCTCGATATGGTGTAAACCTTTTTGGTGGACGTCGTGACGGGCCTGCCAAGGCTTATCTCAACGTTGAAACCAAGGTCGCCAAAGAACTTGTACAGCGTTTCCGCAATCGCCACAGAGTCCTGATGTCCGGGCATATTGCTGGGCAGAAGCTCCTCGTTAAGGTTGTTTTTGGTGCTGGTGAGCTGCTTGTACGCCGCCTCGTTTTGTCTGATTTCTTCAACGAGCTTGTTGTACCTTGCCGGGCTCACCGCGTCGATTTGCTTTTTGACCTTCGCGATGTCGCCTTCAACCGTCTGCAACTCTTCCTGAGCGGTTTTTTTGTCGTTGTTTTTCGGCATGATGCCAAGAGTGTACGTGCCGCCTACAAGCAGGAACAGGATAAGCACGAAAATCAATATTTTTTCTTTTCTGTTAATCGTCATTTTCCCGTCCTCCTTATTTGTCGCTGCCGCCGAAAAGTTTATCGTTCACGACGTCGAAACTTACCGAAAAATCGGTAGCGGTGTCCATCGACGGCTCAACGCTCTGAATATAGCCGCTGCCGTTTTCCTTAATCGCCGAAACGTAGTTTCGCATCGACTGGGAACCCTTGCCCGTAAGTTTTAACGTGATCCTTCCGTTGGTGAAAGTGAACTGCGTCACCTTGCACTCCGTCTTGTTCGCGCTTGTGAAGATTATGTCGAAAATCGTGCCGGTAAGGTTTATCGCGGCGTCGGCTTCTTTCGACGTTGCCTGCGCGCCCGCAAGTGCGTTTGCAACGCGCGTCGCGACTTCCGTCAACGACTCGTATTGGTAAATCGTGTTGCCGTATTTGTCGGTGCCTTTCGTCACGGGGTTGCCGTTTTTGTCAAGCACCACCGTGAAGTTTTTGAACTTGTCTTCGTTCTTGGCAAGCGTGTTTTTCTGGTTGGTGAGTTCCGTCTTGGCAGATTCAAGGTCGGACACGGCAGTGTTGTACTGCGAACGCGCCACAAGATACCACCCGACCATCGCGCATGCCACCACGACGACCGTAACGACAAGAATAAACTCAAACGAGGTGCTTTGCCCCGATTTTCCAATCGCCTTTTGCGCGGCGATAAAATCTATGTTTCTCTTTCTCTTTGCCATAATCCACCTCGTTATTTGAGCATTGTGCCGATAAGCGGTGAAAGCGCGTTGAAATCAAGCTGCTCGACGCCCGATACGCTTTCGGGTACGGGAAGCATCTTGACGTTAAGCCCCATGAAACCGTAAAGGTCGCTTTCGACCGACTGGAACCTGTCAAGGTCGCCCGTGATAAACACGTCGTCGAATTTGTAATCGGTATATTTCGAGCGGAAGAACTGAATCGCCTCGCTCACGATGCCGGAAAAGTCGTTGATGAAAAACGCCATTTCGTTCGCATAGTTTTCGTTGGGCATCGAATAAATGGGTTTCGACAGCGAGAAGACGTGCTTGTAATCCGCGAAAAGATACGACGTAATCGTCGTCATGCGATAGTCGACAAGCACAAAATATTGCGGCAGGTCTTCTTTCATAAAATCGACGAGTTTCGACAGCGCGCTTTGCGAAATATCGATTGCCGTAAGTTTCATGCCGACTTCGCGGCAGCACTTTTTCAGGTTTTCGATGACAAGGTTGTCTATGTACGTGATCATAAGACGCGCCTTTTTCGCTTTCTTTTTCTTTTCGCTCTTCTCTTCCTGTTCTTCCTCGCCCTCTTCGGGGGAGTTCAGCGCGGCTTCCTGCATCTCTTCGTCGGGATCTTCGATATTTCTGTCAATCTCGACAAAGTCGACGGTGTGACTTTCCGCAAGTTTTTTATCCGTGAAAAGTTCCGCCGAAATTATCGGATACAGAATCGACGGCTTTGCGTAAGGCAAAATCATCTCGCGGAACGGTATCTTGTTGTTTTCAAGGACGAATTTCGCCGCTTTCGACTTGATATCGTTTTTGCGGATCATATCGAGCATCGCTTCGGTAAGTTGAAGGTCGATATTGGTTGCGCTCGGGTCGTTCAGAAATTCACTGGGGAAATCCATATCGTAAAATTCTTTCACGGTAATTCTCTTTCCGCCCGCCGTCGCAAACATCGCTTTGAGTTTGTCGTTGTTCAAATAGTAGTAAATCATAATTTTGCTCCAAATCTACCCTTTATTCGGTATCTGTGCCTATCGAGTCGTACATCGAGAACATAGGCATAAGTATTGCGATAAGTATTACGCCGATGACAAGCGCCATTACAACCATAAGGGCGGGGTTTATCATTGCGGTAAGACTCTTGATTGCAGTGTCCGCTTCGTCTTCGAAATAAGCGGCAGTCTGCCCGAGAACCTCGTCCAGAGAACCGGATTCTTCACCGACGAATATCATTGTCGTAAGCAGCGGGTCGAACGCGTCGACCGTCTGCAACGCGGCGGATATCGACTCGCCCCTGCGGATTGCTTCGACAGCGTCGTCGATCTGTCGCGATACGTAAGTGTTGTCCATCATCTCCGACACCATCGTCAGCGCGTCGAGAAGATGTACGCCCGAACTCGTCAGCGTGCAAAGCGAGCTTGCAAAACGCGACGTATAAATCATTTTTTGCAATTTTCCGATGCCCGGCATTTTGACTTTCATTTTGGAAACGAAAAGGTCAACCGCCTCGATTCGCTTAACGATCGGGATGAAAATAATAAGCGAGGCGACGATGCCGATAATCAGTATGTAGTCCTTCATGATGAAGTCCTTGATTTTCAGCAGGATTTTCGTGACCAGCGGCAACTTATCTTCGGACACCATCGAAATCATCTTCGGCATAATCCAGATAAGCAAAACCACAACGACGACAAGACAAATCGCCAGAACGATTTTCGGATATGACGTTGCCGATTTGATTTGCCCTTTTCTCTTTTTTTCCTTTTCGTAATAGTCCGCCATTCGGATAAGAGTCTCTTCCAGTTTACCGCTCATTTCGCCCGCCTTGACCATGCTCACGAGAAGGTTGGGGAATACGCCCGGAAGCGCACCCATCGACTCCGCAAGAGAGTTACCTTTCTGAACCTCTTCAAACAATGCGGCAAGCACGTTTTTGAGTTTCGGTTTCTCGGTGCGTTCGTAAAGCATTTCCAGCGACTTAATAAGAGGCAAGCCGGCGTTCAGCATCGACGCGAGCTGTCGGCAAAACTGCAACACCAGCGCGGTGTCGAGTTTTGAAAGTTTGCTTGCGTCGCCCTTTCCCGTGGCATGGACGTAATAGCATTTCAGACCGCGCGACGAAATGACCTGATTGAAGTCGTCTTCGCTCGTGGCGGTGATCGTGCCGCTTACGCGTTTTCCTTCCGGCGAAAGTGCCTTGTAAGAATACTTGTACATATTACCTCGCAATTATTTTGTCAAAACAAAAAATATTCTTTTGCTAATTTATTATAACATACGACTTGTTAAAATTCAAGATTAAAAAAAATTTCGGCGCAAAATATTGCAAAAACATAAAAAAATCAGGCGGAATTACGGCGGTTTAAGGTATTTTTCAAATTTTTCGGAAAATTATTTTGATTTTTTTGGCACGAGTTTTCAACACTTTCGTACGAAAATATACAGTCGTACAATAAAATTCCGCCGTGCGTTTGCTTTCCGAATTTTTCAAAAAATCGACGTTTTTTCGTAAAAATTCGCCAAAAATACGCAATTTTTTACACGCAAAATAATATACTTTATCGTTCAATTTTGCATTATAAAGTCGCTTTTATGTCAGTCAAAAAAAATTCCGCCGTGCAAATTCATAATTTTTTCCGACGCGACCGAAAAAGCATTGACAATATTTTTTTCCTTTATTATAATTTATGATACAACATACAGTTTTTTGTTCAAAATTTTAAGGAGATATACTATGGCAACAAAAAAGAATGTCAATGTCGACGACGCTTTGGAAACGGCCGAAAACGTGACGGAAACCGTTACCGATAACGTGACGGAAAATGCTGAAATCGCCGCGGACGAAACGCCTTCCGTAAGTCCCGAAACCGTTGACGAAACCGAAAAAGCAAAGCAGCCTCTGAGCCTCGAAGACGCCCTTGCCGCGGCTGAATTTGCGGCAGGTCAGTATGAGTCTTTCGCCGCCGAGGAAAAGGCGGAAAAAGAAAGCGTCAGCCTGTCCGAACCGGAACCTGCGGCGGACGAATTGCCCGAAATCGGCGCGGCAACCTTCGATCCTTCGATGTTCGACGAAGGCGAAATCACGATGCCGGAAACCCCTGCGGAACCCGCCGAGGAACTCCCTGTCGAAGATGCCGAAACCCCCGTCAAAACAGCCGAAATACCCGTTGAAGAAAGCGCGCCAGAAGCGGCTGAAAACGTTGAATCCGAGGCAGTCCCCCTGCCCGATTTGTCAGAAGAACGCCCTGTTGCGAACGGCGAAACACCTGTTGAAAAGGTTGAAAAAAACGAAAAACAAGCCGCGAAAAAACCGTCGAAACCGCGCGAAAAAAATGCCGCTACGGCAAAAAAAGCGGCGGAAAAATCCGCACCTTCAACCGAAGATAAACAGGAAGAAACGCCCGCGGAAGAAACGCCCGCAGCCGTTACCGAAAATGAAGAACAGCCGGTGACGGAAGACAAAAAAGTCGTCGCGAAAAAAGGCAAACCCGACAAAAAATCGAAGGATAAAGCCGCCGACGCGGAAGCAGAAAAACCCAAAAAGGAAGAACTTACGCTCGCGCAGCGTTCCGAAAGGTTGAGAGCGAAACTTTCGCCCGAAAAGAACTTCCGTCTGCTGAAAATCCTCATCATCGTTTTGTCGGTAATTTGCGCCGCTATCTCCGCATATGTTTATATTTTCGTGATTTACGACAAGACAACGCCTTTCTCGATTGCGAAAATCGTGCCGATAATCCCGTTCATCGCGCAACTTCTGTTGCTTCTCATCACGTTACTCACGGCAGGCACGTCAAAGAGAAGACCTATCGGCGCCGCGCTGAAAGAAAATATGCAGATTAAGCAGGAAGTTAAAGAAAAGGAAAAGGACGAAAAGATTTCCAAGGAAATCAGCGATCACCTTCTTGAACCCGAAGTCGCGCTCAATACGACCAAAAGAACGGTGGAGCTTTCCAGCTTCCAGATTGACAACTTCTATAAGAAGAATATCGAAGAAATCAACGGAAAATACTACATGCAGGTCGCGAAATTCGACGACAGCGTCAAAGTTTACAACGCCTTGGGCGCAACCGATATGGAATTGTGCGCGGTGAATATGGTCGGCAGTGCGAAATTCGACGAGATTCTCAATCAGCCCCGTACGAAAACCCTGTCTTCGCAGGAACTTGCGACGTATTTCATGAGCAAACCCAACGTTTTCACCATCAAAAAACGCGGCTCGCTTGACTGGACGTTCAAATACAGCAGCAAATCTTTCGGTATTATCCGCGAAAACGACGACAGTTACAAGGTTTCCATCAAGTGCTATCCCGACGCCGCGCAACGCATCAACGACGTCTATAAAGCCCTTGAAGACAGCAACTTCCCCAGCGGTCCGTTGTGGTATTGCTTCAACGAATTGAGAAACCTGCCCCCGCGCGTATGCAAATGGCTTGTCGATACGTCCTGCCAGATTTCGCAATTCCAGCAAATCAAGACGGATAAACTCAAAGACACCATCAAAACGGCGAAAGATTACGATATCGATATCGCGGATATCCGCACGAAGTTCCAGGCGGGCGAAAAAGTGCTGAAATTCCCGAAGTTCACGATGATTTTCTCAAAGGGTAACGACGCGGATATGACGACCTATCTCACGCGCGAATGCGAAGGCGTCGACGCTTCCGCCTATACGAAGGAATACTACTACAAATTCGCGGACGGCGTAAATTCGGTCAGCATTCTCTGCCCGACGAAAGGTCTTTCCGAAGACGTCATAATCGCAATTTTCGACGAAATCGAAAAAATCGCAAAATAGTTTTTCACAACGAAAAGCGGGTTAAGTCCGACTTAACCCGCTTATTTTTTTGTCGTTTTTTTGTTTGTAATTGCCCGGAAAGCCATTTCGGGCGCGACGGCGTAAGAAGCCCTTAGACGTACTTATTATCGACGTTTATTATGTAATAATAAGTTTTGTCGGACTTTATCTTTTCGTTCAATTCGCGCCTTATTTCGCGCGCGCCAAGCTTCACCCCGTACGGCACGACGACGTCGAACAAAACGTTTGTGTGAGTATTGCCCTTCACAAGCCTGAAATCGTGAATGGTGACATCTTCGTTCATCGAGCGGACGACGTCCTGTACTTCATTTTTCAAAAGATCGGTTTCGGGATCGCCCACCGTAATCGGGTCCATATGTATGACGAGATGCACGTTCATATCCCGCATAAAATCCCTTTCGATATTGTCGATCTGGTCGTGCGTTTCGATAAAGTTTTTGCCACCGTCAACCTCGACGTGAACCGACGCATAAGTTATCGCCGGGCCGTAACTGTGAATCATAAGGTCGTGGAAACCCAGAACCTCGTCGTACTGCCTGAGTTTTTCGGAGATTTTCGCGACAAGTTCCTTGTCGGGCACAGTGCCGAGAAGCGGATTTATCGTTTCTTTCAGAAGTTTTATGCTGAAAATAATAATGACCACCGACACGACAAGCCCCGCGTATCCGTCGATATTTACGCCCGTAACGTCGATGACAATCGTCGAAATCAGGACGGCAATCGTCGTAAACACATCGTTTCTGCTGTCTGCGGCAGACGCCTTCAACGCCTCGGAATTGATTGTTTTGCCGAAGTTTTTATAAATCAGCCCCTGCAAAATCTTCAAGACTATCGAAACGGCAAGCACGACGTAGGTGTACGCTGAAATATTGACGCTTTCGGGCGTGATGATTTTTTCAATGCTCTGCTTCAACAGCAACACGCCGATAAGCACGACCGCAAACGCAATGATAAACGCCGCGATGTATTCGTACCTTGCGTGTCCGAACGGGTGTTCCCTGTCGGCAGGTCTGTTGGAAAGTTTGAACCCGAAAACGGTAACGACGGATGACGCTGCGTCGGACAGGTTGTTGATTGCGTCGGCAACGATTGCGACGGAACCCGAAAATACGCCGACGAGAATTTTGAAAATGCATAATATAACGTTGGAAATAATCCCGAAAATTCCCGCGACAATACCGTAACGAAAACGTACTTCCTGATCGGAAGTGTTTTCATAATCTTTGATAAAAAGTTTTTTGAATAATTTCATTTTCAGATGCTGAAATCGCCGCTGTCGTCGGACTTCTCCGCGGCGGACGAAAGGTTATCGTCGTCCTTGATTTCAGCTTGTTCCGTAGTTTTTACGGACACGGATATATCTTCTTCTGTTTCTGTTTTTTCGTCAGAAACTTCATCGATTTCTTCCTTGACAATTTCGCCGTCCGTCTCAGGCGGGACAGACGGAACAAAATCTGTGTTTTCGACAGAAATGGCGTTTACTCTGTCGTTTTCGTCCTGTAAAGTGCGTTCTTTGATGGATTCCGTAATGCTGTCGATAAACTCGTGGTCGCGCGATTTTCTGTCGTAAACGCCCAGAAGATTGTCCTTTTCCTTTAAGGAATTGAACTCCTTTACGGCAAGGTACGCGACGTAAATCAGCACCAGCAGCATAAGCACGACGTACAATATCCAGCTTTTTGAAAAGTACGTCAGAAACGCAATTATCGCCGCAATTCCGAGTGCCAGCCCGAACACGAGCCACACCTGAACTTTGGGTTGCGCGCCGGGCATCATTTTGTCCATATTCGTATAAAAAACGTATCCAAGACTCACGCCCGTGAACATCGCCGAAACGACGACGCCGACGATACGCCACTCTTTCGTACCGGCGTTTGCACAATACCCGCCGAACACAAGCGCAACGATGAACAAGAAAGCGATTATTATGTATTTCCTGACGAATTTATCGCGGGATTTTCTGCTTTCTTCCACCATGCAGTCGCGGCATTTGTTTTCAAAAACAACCCTTTCAAGGCTCGACAAAGTCTTGCCGCAGCGTTTGCAGCGGGTGTTGAGCGCAATGTTTGCCTGCGCTTTTTTGAAGTCGTACGAGACGTTTGCGCGCTTTAATATTTCAGCGACTTTTTCTTCTTTCGTAAGTTCTCTCGGTTGTTCTTTCTTGTGTGCCATAACCCACCTTTTACTATATTCTATCATATAGGTTGTAAAAATACAATAAGTTTTTTAATAGCCTTGAAAATATAGTTTGAATATGGTATAATTCCGTCAGAAAACATACGAGGTGTATTATGTCAAAAATTCAGATTCAGCTTTCGGACGGCAGAAACATAAACCTTGATCTTTACGAAGACGTCGCGCCGATTACGGTCAAAAACTTCAAAAAACTCATCAAAGAAAACTTCTTCGACGGGCTTTGTTTCCACCGCACGATAAAAGATTTTATGATTCAAGGCGGCGGTTTCGTCGCGGACGGTCGCGCGATTAAGGAAAAAGGCGGCGCGGACACGATAAAAGGCGAATTCTTGTCAAACGGCGTGAAAAACGACCTGCACCACGGCGAAGGCGTGATTTCGATGGCGCGCACCAACGTCAAAGACAGCGCGTCCAGTCAGTTTTTCATCTGCTCTGCCGATTGCGCGTTTCTGGACGGACAATAGGCGGCCTTTGGGAAAACTTCGGACGAGGAAAGTCTTGCGGTCGTGAAAAGCATTTCAAAAGTCCCGACTCACAGTTTCATGTACTTTGACGATATTCCGAACGAGCCTGTTGTCATAAAAACTGTTATTTTGACACAAGAATGATTTTCCCGACAATTTTTGCAAACAAAAAACCCGACGCGGCGCGTCGGGTTTTAATTTGTATTTTTTATTCTTTACGCATTTTTTGCACCGCGGCGTCAACCGCGCCCTGCATCATACGTCCGATTCGTTTTATGAAACTGTCGATTTCTTCGGTCATGCCATGCTGCAACCATTGCACCATCAGCGCGACGTAAGTAATCGTGAAGTAGTTTGCGATAAATTCAATATCCTCGTTGTCGATGATGACGTACACGGATTTCTGGATAACCTGATCGTGAACGGCGTCGTAAATCGACTCGTAAATAAACTTTTCGATATATTCGCGCCCAAGACTGTTGAAAGCCGAAAGCGTCATCGCGCGGTTGTCGTAAAGATAACGCATGATAACGTCGATTGCGTTGGACGTCGAAAGTTTTCTTATGTCGCCGACGACTTGTTGCGTTTCAAACTTATACAGCCACTCGAACAGTTCCTTGATATCCTTGAAGTGATAATAAAAGGTCTGACGGTTATAGCCGCAGTTTGTGACGATTTTGTCGATTGTGATTTTTGAGAAAGGCATTTCCTGAATAAGTTCTTTCAGGGAGTTTGCCATCATTTTTTTCGTGTTCAACGAGTTGCCCATAATTAAGTATTTCTCCTGTTTTTCGACGCTTCGCAGCCGCAGTAGTCCTGTCTGTAAAGCCCGAATTCTTTTGATATATTCACGGATTCCTGAAATCCGTTTTCTTTTTTGAAGTCGTTGACGAGATATTTCACGCCGTACGTTTTCGCAAGTTCCTCGCCGATGTCGTTGATGACGGCGGCGTTTTTCTTCGGACTTACGGAAAGCGTGGACGCAAAGTATTCAAAGCCGTGTTCTTTTGCGTATTCAGCGGTTTTCGTCAACCTTGTTCTTATACAGACGGCGCAGCGCGGGCCGCCTTCCGTCGTGTCGGAAAAGCCAGAGACCGCCGCAAGGTAATCTTTGTCGCGATAACCGATTTCAACGATATTAAGCCCGAGTTCCGCCTTATCGACGTAAACTTTTAGCGTTTCAAAGCGTTTCTGATATTCGCTTTCCGGAAACGTGTTTGGATTGTAATAAAACAAAGTAACGTCAAAATTTTTCAGACGATTTATGACGGCGGTCGCGCACGGCGCGCAACAGCACTGCAACAGCATCGACGGTTTCCGACAGCCTATCGACGAAATCTCGTCCTGCATTTCTTTGTTGTAATTACGTTTATTCATAATTCTACAACAATTTTAATAAGTTAAAAAAAATTTGTCAAACGTATAAACGGTTTTTTACAATAAAAATTCAATGTAATAAAATTTCGTTACAAAATTGCTTTTTTGTATAATGTAATCGTTAATTTTACTAAACAAATGTAAAAAACGATAAAAAACAAAAAGTTTCCTCGGAAAAACCGCGGAAACCTTAAAAATTCGTTACTATTTTTCTTTTTTCTTTTTGTTGCAGGCCTCGCAATCGCCGTTGCAATAAGTTTTTGAGCCGCACGACGTCTTTCCTTTTTTACGGTTTACGACGACGTACGCAATCGAAAACACAACCCACAACGAAAGCGCGACTATTAAAATTATATCAATCGTTTTCATGTCAGCAAGCCGCCGCGATCTGATAAACTATGCACGAGCAAACCCACGCAAGCGCGCACTGATAAACGACGACGAGCGCGGTTTTCCATACGGAATCCAACTCTTTTCGCATCGTTGCGACGGTCGCGACGCACGGCGTATACAAAAGCACGAACGTCAAAAACGACAAAAACGCCGGGACCGAAGTGAACAACGCCGTCATTCCGCCGCTTCCCGCAAGCATCTCTATCGTGCTTACAACCGCTTCTTTTGCCGTAAATCCCGCAATGAGCGCGGAAACGATTTTACCGTCGTTCATACCGAGCGGCTTAAACACCGGCGCAAGGAAATTGCCGATATGTTCCAATAAACTCACGTTGTCCTCAACGCCATCGGTGATGAAAATAATGCGACTGTTGTACGCCTGCAAAAACCATACGACAAGCGTGGCAAGGAAGATGACCGTAAACGCGCGCGTCAGAAAGTCTTTCGACTTCTCCCACATAAGAAGAAGCACGCTTTTTGCGGACGGCAGACGATAATTCGGAAGTTCCATAACGAACGGTACGGGCTTTCCCTTGAAAATAAGTCTCCCGGACACAAACGCCGTCAGAATCCCCAAAACGATGCCGAATACGTACAGCCCGACGATAATCAGCGACTGCTGCCACCACTTGAACACGCCGCAATTTACGACCGCGTAATACACGACCGCCTTTGCCGAACAACTGATGAACGGAATAAGTCCGATCGTCATTTTTCTGTCGCGCTCGGACGCAAGGGTACGGGTGCTCATAATCGCAGGGACGGAACAGCCGAATCCGACGATGATAGGCACGAAACTGCGCCCCGATAAACCCAGTTTTCTGAGCGGTTTATCCATAATAAACGCAACGCGCGCCATATATCCGCTGTCTTCAAGGAGCGACAGGAACATAAACATAACGACTATGTACGGCAAAAGCGACACGACCGCGCCAAGCCCGCCGAACAAACCTTTGTCCAGAAAGTCGATAATCGCAGGATTCGTGCCGAACTTCGTGAGTCCTTTTACGACCACTTTGTCCAGCGCGTCGATGCCCATCTCGATGCCGAGCCCGATATATTTGCCGATAACCTGAAACGTGAGCAGGTAAATCGCCGCCATAATAAGGATAAACAGCGGTATCGCGCCATATTTATTCGTCAGTACTTTGTCGATTTTTTCGCTTTTCAGGCGTTCTTTCGACTCGTGCGGTTTCACGACGCATTCACGCGAGACCTTTTCGATGAAGTCGTACGTCATCGACGCCATCGCCGCGTCGCGATCAAGCCCGGTGTCGTTTTCCATCTCGACGACGCTGTGTTCCAGAAGTTCCTTTTCGTTTTCGTCAAGGTTCAGACGTTTGTCGAAGTCGCCGCCCGTCGTGATAAGGTTCATCGCGGCAAATCTTCCCGAAATGCCCGCGCTTTTCGCGTGGTCTTCGATAAGGTGGATTGCCGAGTGCAGGCATCTGTGCACGGGACTGTCGCTTTCGCAAATATCTTTTACTTTGGGTTTGATCTGTTCTTTTGCGGTTTTGATAACGACGTCGATAAGCTCGTCGACGCCCTCGTTTTTTGCGGCAGATATCGGCACGACGGGACAGCCCATCATATCCGACATTTTCTGAATATCGACGGTGCCGCCGTTTCCGCGCACTTCGTCCATCATATTCAACGCAATGACCATAGGAATATCCATTGTCATAAGTTGCGTCGTGAGATAAAGATTTCGCTCGATCGTGGTGGCGTCGACAATGTTTATTATGCCGTCGGGTTTTTCGTTCAGAATAAAGTCGCGCGTAACGATTTCTTCCGTCGTGTACGGGCGCAACGAATAAATGCCCGGAAGATCGACGATAACGCAGTCGTCGTGCTTCTTCACAACGCCCAACTTTGAATCGACCGTAACCCCCGGGAAATTGCCGACGTGCTGATTCGACCCCGTCAGTTGATTGAACAACGTGGTTTTTCCGCAATTCTGATTGCCGACAAGCGCGAATTTCATAAGGCGTTTACCTCAATCATTTTCGCGTCGTCTTTGCGGATTGTCAGTTCGTATCCGCGCAGGCGAATCTCGATAGGATCGCCCATCGGCGCATATTTAATCACCGTAACGGCGGTTTTCGGGATAAGCCCCATGTCAAGAAGACGACCGCGCAAAACGCCTTCGCCCCCGACTTTCGTTATTACCGCGCTTTGATTAACGTGTACTTCGTCAAGCGTCATTGTACAAATATCTCCCTGGAATATGAAAATAATATCACTTTCGCCTTTACGTGTCAATTTTATTTGTTTTTATTTGCATATCTTATGCCAACAGATAGTAATACGAACTTAGGTTTTACGCCGTGTTTTTGACTAATACTGCGTTACGCTCACGGCTTATACGGTAAAGTATTAAGCCGCTCGCGTGCCTTGTCTTATCCTAAAAACACGACGGAAAACTTGTTCACAACCGAAAACGCCGAGATTTCAGATGATTTTTGGAAAAGGCGAACGCAGTTGTACTTTATGTACTACAAGCGAGCATTTTTCATAAAAGCGTTGAAATATCGGCGTTTTGGCAACGTTCATATTATTATCTGTTGGCATTACAAAACCGACCTTAACTTTGGCGACAGCCAAAATATAACTTGCGAAGCAAATATAACTCCTAAAACGCCCAATTCCCTTTTTCAAAGATTTTTACGGTTTTTCCGTCGCGGGTGACCGCCTCGATTTCCAGATCTTCGCTGCCGATCATAAAGTCGACGTGAATGAGCGAGTCGTTTATGCCCTTTTCCTTGCATTCGTCAAACGAAAGATTTGCGTATCCTTCCAGACATTCGTTAAAGCCTCTGCCGAGCGCGAGATGGCAGCATGCGTTTTCGTCGAACAGCGTGTTGTAAAAAGTGATACCCGAGTTTCTGATGGGAGAGTCGTAAGGCACGAGCGCGCATTCGCCGAGATATGCCGCGCCTTCGTCCATCGAAATCATGGAGCGCAACAAATCTTCGTTCTTTTCCGCACTGACGTCAACGACTTTTCCGTCCTTAAAAGTCACGCTGAAATTCTCGATAAGCTCCCCGCGATAAGACAGCGGTCTTGTTGCGACGACTTTTCCGTCGGCGTTGCCGCGCATGGGCGACGTGAACACTTCCTCGCTTGGAATATTCGGGTTGTATTCGATTCCTTCAAGCGTGTCTTCTTTGCCGCCAAGGAAGTTGCAGCCGTCGATAAGCCCCACTCTGAAATCGGTGCCGTTTGACGATTTATATTTCAGTTCTTTTATTTTCAGGGAGTTTAAGTAGTCGCAGCGTTCCTTAATGTCCTTGTTGTGCTCGTTCCACGCTTCCACGGGGTTTTCGCCGTCGGCGCGGGACGTGAACAAAATCGCCTGCCACAACTTTTCGACAGCCTTGTTTTTCGTGTCACCGGGGAACACCTTTTTTGCCCATTCAACGCCCGGCACCGCCGCTATGCACCACTGATAATGGTTGTCAAGCTGATCGCGGTACGGCTTGAACGCCATTGCCCTTGCCTGCTGCGCTTTCGCGACTTTTTCCTGATTTACGCCTTTCAACGCGTCGGGATCGTCGGACTCTATAAATATCCGTGCGGGACGGGTTTCGACAAAGTGTTTATACTTCTCTTCTTCCCACTTTTCTGTGCGGGAAAGCGCGTCGAGTTTGCAGTATTTATAGGTCGCTTTCGTCACGGGATTGTATTCCCATTCGACGGTGACCTTGCCCGCGCCCGCCTTATAACATTCTTCCACGACCATTCTCACAAAGTCGAGTTGGTCGGGACACGCTCTCACGCGGACGTCTTGTCCTTTTTGCACATTGACGCCCTTTCTTGCGATAAGTTTCGCATATTTTTGCAGTTGACTTTTTTTCATAAATCACCTCAGCTGTTTCTTTGTATGTAATTTTACCAAATTATCTTCTAAATGTAAATTTTTATTCGCGGTTTACAGTGAATTTGCAGAAAAGAAAACTATATATTATTGAAGATACCGTTTATAAGTGATATAATATTTTTGATAAAAATATTAAGGAGCAAATATGTATAAATTCGACAATCGTTTTTATGCCGACGTCCGCATCGAGGACAGGTTTTCAACCGGCATTATGTATCGGAACGGAATACTCGAATCATCGAAAACACGCAACGAAAAACGCGCGTTTATCAGAGTTTTCGACGGCAATATCTGGTACTATGCTTCGACAAGCGAGGTTAAAAACGTCCAGACGGAACTCAACAACCTTTACAAACAGGCAACACCTTCAAAAAACATTCTCGACAACCCGATAGTAAAGAAATTTCAGGTGAACAAAGACGTTTTAATGAAGTTTGAAAATAACTCTGTCCGAAACGTTTCCCTTAACGAAAAACAGGCTTTGGTAAATCGTATGCTCCCTCTCCTTCACGACTCGGGCGCGGCGATGTCGGTTGCGCTTTACAGCGACAGCAACAGCGTTTACGAGTTTTATTCGTCAAAAGGCGCGGATATTAAATACGATTATCAGCTTGCCGGCGTCGTTGCGGTTGTCGCGTTTGCAACCGAAAACGATTTCGTGCAAAATATGTTTTACAACACAAGTCCGTTTTTCAACGAAATCAACGACGTGGAAGACGGATTAAAAGACGTAATCAAGGAGTCGCAGGAGTTCGTCAAAAACGCAAAACCTTGCGAAAAAGGCAAATTCCCCGTCGTATTATCTCCCCTTGCGGCAGGCATTTTCGCACATGAATCCTTCGGCCATAAATCGGAATCCGACTTCATGCTTGGCGACGAAACCATGGCAAAGGAATGGAAACTCGGCAAAAAAGTCGGCTCCAATTTGCTGTCGATTGTCGACTGTGGCGCGGATTTCGGCAGCGGATACGTCCCTTACGACGACGAAGGCACAAAATGTGAAAAGACTTATCTCATTAAAAACGGTATCCTTACGGGAAGACTTCATTCCGCAACGACCGCCGCCACGCTTAACGAAGAACTTACGGGCAACGCTCGCGCAATGGATTGCAAGTTCGAGCCTATCGTAAGAATGACGAATACCTATATCGAAGGCGGCAACGACACCTTTGAAGAACTTGTCGCCGGCATTAAAAAAGGTTATTTCATCAAAGGCGTAAACCACGGCTCGGGCATGAGCACGTTTACAATCGCCCCGTCGATCGCTTATGAAATCGTCGACGGCAAAATCGGCGCGCCCGTTAAAATTTCCGTCATCACGGGCAACGTTTTTGAAACACTCGGACTCATCGACGGTGTGACGAAAGACGTTGAAATCAACAACAGCGTTACCGGCGGTTGCGGGAAAATGGAACAATTCCCCCTGCACGTCGCTCACGGCGGCCCGTACGTCAGAGTCAAAGAAATGAACGTACAATAAGGAGAACTATATGAATAAAGAATATATTTATAAAAAATCTTCCTCGCTTTCGGTCAACGTTGCCGCAAGCAAAGTCGAATCGTTAAGAAAGGTCGTCGAAACAACCTCGACCGTCCGTGTTTACGACAACGGGCTTATCGGCGTTGCCGGACAAATCGGCGACTGCGACATGAAAAAACTCGAAGCGGAAGCAATAAAAAATCTTGAAAACAAAATTCCTTATCCCTGCGTCCCCTCGCCCGTTATCGTAAGAAGCGAAAACACGATAAAAAATATCGTCGACACCGATAATTTCATCGACGTTTCGAAACGCCTTCTTGCAAGGCTTGAAAAAGAAACGCCCGACTTTTTGTTCAACAACAAGATTCAATATTACGAGGACGAAGTAAATTATATCAACGACAGCGGCAGCAATCTTTCGTACAAAGGTAACGAGTTTGTAATCGCCCTGTCGATAAAGCATAAGTCCACGGCAAACCTTATGGATCTGACCTACATCAGCGAAACGAATGACTACGACGAAGACAAAGCGGTGCAAGACGTAAAAAAACTTTACGACGCATTCAACACGCCCACATCAATCGAAAACGGCAAATATAAAGTCATCGCGTCACCCGCGGTATTTGTAGAAACCGCGCTCGGAAACTTCATGGCGCATATGTACGCATCGGGCGCAACAGTGTTCAAAGACGGACTTAATAAAAAGATTTTGAGCGATAAACTTTCGATTTATGCCGATTACACCGATGACGCAATAAACGTTCCTTTCTTTGACGACGAGGGCGACGTTGCCGAAAACGGCAAATCTTATCTTATCGAAAACGGGGTGTTGAAAGCACTTTTCGCAAACAAAAACGCGGCTGCGCTTTACAACGTACCGCGCGTAGTTTCATCGTCCGCTTCATACGACGGAGTGCCTTCCACGGGTTTCGGCAGTCTCAGGTTTGAAGAAACCGCAACCGACGTAAAAGAACTTATCGGGGACGACGCGGCGGTGTTCGTCATGATGGTCGGCGGCGGCGACACGACGTCAAGCGGCGATTACGCCTGCCCCGTGCATCTCGCTTTCCTTGTAAAAAACGGCGAAATCGTCGGCAAACTTCCCCCGCTCAGCGTGACTGGCAATATCAAGGATTACCTGAACGGCGGGTACGTCGGAACGGCAGAAAAAGGTTTTCTCAACAGGCGCGGTCAGTTGTCTGTCTGCGAAATGGACGTAACGAATATTTAAGATTTTTGCATCAAAAAAGCCCGACGATTGTCGGGCTTTTTTCTTATATCGAATGATAAATTAAATCGTCTCATAAATTATCAGGCATATTATCGCGCCGATCATAAACACGCCGCCGATAATCGCCGTTATCGATACGTTTTTCTTTTTCTTCTCGTTGGAATGTATCCTTTCTTTATACTCCTGAAAACTTTCCTTTTCTTTCCAGTCATAGCGGTGCGTCGAAAAGTGCAACCTAAAAAACGACGTGAACGAGAATTTCAAGCCGTCGAACGCGCCTTTATCGGACGCCCAGTAAAGCGCGGCGAAACCAAGCAATACTACGCCGGCAACGAAAAACCCGTCGCACAAAAACCTTGCGACTTCGACGTTGGAAAGTTTTCCGCCATAAACCCCGTTCACTCCCGTTATGACAAAAAACAGCGTCAACCCTATTATCAGGGATACAATCGTTTCTGTTACGTGCCTTTTAGTCAACCGTCTTTTCCTCTTGCGCGGCGTTTTCTACGTCCAGACCGAGTTGTTTTTTGTATTCCGCCTCTTCTTGGTCGTTGCAGGACACAAAATGCCCTTTTGAAATTTCGCGAAGAGTAGGTTTGTCCACCGAATAATCGTGATCGGCAAGCGGATTGTACACGATACGCACTCTTTGTTTCTCGTACACGGGATCGGGCAAAGGAATTGCCGACAAAAGCGAACGGGTGTAAGGATGTAAAGGATGCTTGAAAAGTTCGTCGGAATCGGCAAGTTCGACCATATTACCGAAGTACATAACTGCGATTCTGTCCGAGAAATACTTGACGACCGACAGGTCGTGCGCGATAAACAATATCGTAAGCCCCAACTCTTTTCTTAAATCGTTGAGAAGGTTAATAACCTGCGCCTGAATGGACACGTCGAGCGCCGAGATGGGTTCGTCCGCGATAATAAGTTCGGGGCGCATAATGATTGCCCTTGCAACGCCGATACGCTGACGCTGACCGCCCGAAAACTCATGCGGATAACGTCCCGCGTGTTCTTTGACAAGCCCGACTTTTTCAAGCACTTCGTAAACTTTTTCGTTGATTTCTTCCTTGTTTCTGATGCCCCTGATTTTAAGTCCTTCCGCAATGATTTCGCGGACGGTCATACGGGGATCGAGCGAGGCAATGGGATCCTGGAAAACCATCTGGATTTTCGTGACGATTCTTTCCTTTCTAGCAAGCCTGCGCTTTCCAAGATATTCCAAAAGCAGCTTCTTGAATTCGGGGGATTTCTTGTCAAGCTCTTTAAGCTTCGGCAGATATTCCGCATTGACTTCCCCGACCTTTTCCTTTGCGTACTTTTTATCGCAACGTTTCTGGTCGCTTTTCGCGCTTCTGATATTTTTGATTTCGACTTTCAATACGCCGGCAAGTTCCAAAAATGCGCCTTTGAAATCCTTTTTATCTTCGGGCGGATTCTTTTTTGAAAAGTTTTTGAAAAACTTTTTCCACGCGTCTTTGATTGCGTTTTTGTACGTCAACGTGCCCGCACAGATACGTCTTCCTTCAAAATAAACGTTGCCGTCGGTGCAGTTATAAAGTTTAATAATACTTCTTCCCGTCGTGGTTTTGCCGCAACCCGACTCGCCGACAAGCCCGAAAACTTCGCCTTTTTTGATGTCGAAACTGACGTCGTTGACGGCTTTCAGCGTGGACTGACCGAGCTTGAAATATTGCGAAAGATGCTCGACTTTCAGAAGGACTTCTTTATCGTTAAAATTATTGCTCATTTTGTCCTCCTTCGTTGCCGTTTTCGGTTTCTTCCGCTTTTTCTTTCGCCAGATTTTTCATTCTTTCAATTCTGTCCGCAACAATCTTCGGCATATCGATTTTCGGTGCGTCGGGATGCAACAGCCATGTTGCCGCTTTGTGCGTGGGCGAAATCTCAAACATAGGCGGTTGCAACTCAAAGTCGATTTTCATCGCATATTTGTTTCGCGCGGCGAAAGCGTCGCCCTTCGGCGGATAAATCATATTCGGCGGGGTGCCGGGAATTGCTTCAAGTTTTTCATCGGTATCGAGGTCGGGCATCGAAGACAGCAACGCCCAGGTATACGGGTGCGCCGGCGAATAGAAAATATCTTCCGCAGTGCCCGTTTCGACGATTTTGCCGGCATACATGACGGCGATTCTGTCCGCCATATTCGCAACGACGCCGAGATCGTGCGTAATAAAGATAATGGAAAGGTTTCTTTCCTTTTTAAGTTTATTGATAAGTTCAAGTATCTGCGCCTGAATCGTAACGTCCAACGCGGTCGTAGGTTCGTCGCAGATAAGGATGTCGGGGTTTGCCGCAAGAGCGATTGCGATAACTATACGCTGACGCATACCGCCCGAGAACTGGAACGGATATTGGCGATATCTCTTTCTCGGCTCGGGAATGCCGACTTCTTCCATCAGTTTCAACGCCTTGTTTTTCGCAACCATTCTGGTGACGCGATACGCGACAGCCTGTGCTTTTTCTTTCAAGAAATCGATGGTTGCAATGGTTTCCTTTTCGGCGTCGAAGTTTTCGGCAGTTGCGATTGCTTTTTCGTAACTTTCGACGATCTTATCCAGAATCGCGACGATATTTTGCCTTGCAAGGTCCAGATCGATGATTTTTGCAGGGACAACCTTATAATCCGGGGTTTTTCCACGAGCGGTGATTTTATCGATCTTTTTCGACTCCTTATCGTAACGTTTTTGTTCTTTAACGTTGTTGGGGATTGCCGAAAAATATGTGTCGATTGCGCGGTAAAGGCTCGGCTCGAAGGTATAAGCGGTGCTGTCTTTTATGATAGCGAGCTTATCGATTGAGTCTTTCACGGCATCCGAAAGCACTTTTGCGGTGGCTTTATAAAGTTTTTTATTGGGTTCGCCCTCGACGTACGCCGCGCGGTTCGCCCTGATGAGCTCTATGACGTCCTTTTTCTTCTCGATCGATTTTTCAAACGAATAAACGATTCCTTTCTTGACGTCTTCGATGAACGAAAGCATAAAGTTATCGTCAAGGTATTTTCTCAAAAACGCGTTCAATTCGTCGATATCGCCGTCGGGGAGCATTTCATTGTGGCCGAACGTTTTATAGTACGCAAACGCAAAGAAGTTGGGCATTTTCTTATCGACCGCTTCCTTAAACTTATCGCGAAGCGCGGTAAGCGGAGCGACGACTTTTGAATAATCTTTTTCTTTGCCCCTTGTTTTTCTTACGTTGCCCGCCTCGATTCTGAACGCTTTTGCGAATTCTACGATGTCGCTGTCCGAAACGTATTCGTTGACCGATTTTTCGGCGTTTGCAACGATTTCGCGCACGGAACGGGCAAATTCGGACACGGCGTTCTTTTCAATATGGAAAAGCAAGTCGTCCGCGCTTTCCAAGCCGTTTTCTGCGTTTTCGTATGCGACGTTATATGCGCCTTCGAGTTTAAGGTGCAAGCACTCAAACGTATCGAAATCCTTGCAGAGTTTCGCGTTTTCGACGCCGCGCGGGGACTTTTCGTCAACGCCCATTGCGTCGTTCATAGCGGCGCACAGCAGTTTCATGCGGGTGTTGAACGCTTTCCTCGACTCTCTACGGTTGGCGCGGTTTTTCAGAATCATCGCTTCGGTAAGTTGCATACCGATGCGGTTGATGGGGTCGAGTGCCGACAGCGGATCCTGGAAAATCATTGCGATTTTGTCGCCGCGAAGTTTATGGAACTCCTCCTCGTTGATCTGCAAAAGATCCATGCCGTCATAGATAATCTCGCCGCTTTCGACAATGGCGTTGGGGGCGGAGATACCGATTATTGCTTTGTTCGTGACGGATTTGCCGCTGCCCGACTCGCCGACGATTGCCAAGGTTTCTCCCTTGTACAAATCGAAGTCGATGCCGCGTACTGCCTGAACTTTGCCCGCGTCGGTACGGAACGAAATTCTCAGATTTTTAACTTCAAGTTTCTTTTCCATATCATTCCTCCGATCCTCTGAGCGACGGGTTGAACGCGTCGCGAAGTCCGTTGCCGAACAAGTTGAAACTCAACAATAATAATGCAAGGAACAGTGACGGCATAAGAGCAACGTGCGGCGCGGTTAACAATGCGCTCTGGCCGCTTGAAAGAAGCGTGCCGACGCTTGTAAGATTGCCAGACGTTAAGCTGATAATTCCGAGATAGCTCAGATTGACTTCCGAATAAATCATCGACGGGATCACCAACGCGCAACTTGTAACGAGTGTGCCGACGGCATTCGGGAAGATGTGTTTCACTATAATCCTTGCGTCGCTTGCGCCGAGCGTGCGGGCTGCAAGAACATATTCCTGATTTTTATAACGATAAAACTGCATTCTTGTTGTAGAAGCCATTCCTATCCAGCCTGTCAGGAAGAAGGAAATGAACAAAACAAGAACAGCGCCGGAAGTGCCCATATGCAGTTTAAGCAAAGTAACGACAATCATCATCGGCACTGCGGACAAAATATCCGAAAATCTTTCCATGACCAAGTCGACTTTGCCGCCGTAATAGCCCTCGATCGCGCCGTAAATTGCGCCGACTATAAGGTTGACAAGCGCAACAGCTATTGCGAAACCGAACGAGAATAACGCGCCCGCGGCAAGACACGTGAAAATGTCCTGACCTTCTTCGTTTGCGCCAAACAAGAACGACGGTTTTTCTATGCCGTCTTTAAGCACGTACGAGTGATTGAAAATATAATATTCGTAATAGTTTACACGCACCTCATAGCCTGCGTCGTTTGGACGCGCGTATTCGTATTCTATGCCGTTTTCGCCGTCGCCCGCAATACGCAATGATTTGTAATTGTCATTCGAAACTTGACCGACCGTGTGCGTTTTGTAATCCGGCACAATTTCGCCTTTTGCGTTAAACACCGGCTCCATCGTGTTTTCATTAAATTTGTAGTAATAATTCGCGGCTGTATCAACGGAAACGTTTCCTTTCGTCTTAATTTGATAAGTGTCAACCATTCTCTTCATCGAGAGTCTGAGCGCAGGATATATTACTTGTTTCCCCGTTTCGTTTTGATATTGTTGAAGAGTTTCATATTCTTCTTTTGACATTTTCAGATAAACGCATCCGGTTTTTTGATACGAATCCAGACGGAAGTCATAGAATTCTCCGTTTTCAGTGAATTCTTGATTTTTGATTGCATAATGCCCCGTTTCTTCTCCCATATAGTAATAGTAATAAAACGTTGCCCTGGACAATGTCTTTTTCTCGCATCCGTCCCAGAAATTCGTTTTTGCAAACAGTTCGCTACGCGGGCGTGTGTAACGGAAATACGTATCTCTGTGGGAAACAGAATACTGTGAGAAAATCGTGCCTAAAATTGCATACAAAACCAAAATTAAAATAATGACCGCTCCTACGATTGAGCCCTTATTTTTGCAAAACCGCGAAAACGCGTCCGCAAGGAAACTGCGGGGTTTTGTTTCAAGCACCTTTTCGTGAACCAAGTCTTGTCTTTCAACAAACTGGAATTTTTCTGCGGGTATATTTTTATAGATATCTTCCATATTACTTCGCCCCCATTCTGATTCTCGGATCGATCATGCCATAGCTGATATCGACAATGATACCTGCAAGAAGACCAACCAGAGTGTAAAAGCCCGAAAGCAACATAAAGAAGTCATAGTCGAGTGCATTAATTGAGTTCAAATATAAGCTGCCGACGCCCGGTATCGAGAAGAACTTTTCAATGATAAGCGACCCGCTAAGAACGGAAATAAATTCGCCCAAAATCATCGGGAAAATCGGCACCATTGCATTTCTTAACGCATGGCGCACAATCGCCTGCCCTTTCGTAAGACCTTTTGTCCTTGCAAGCAACATGAACTCGTTTGTCAGAACTTCGGTAAGTTCCGCGCGAGTATAACGAGCATACCCCGCAATCGAACCCAGACACAGTGCAAGCACCGCCGGCATCATACTGTGAAACATTTTCCATGTTAAGTAATTAGTTCCACTTGCCATCGTTAGCGGGAATAGATTCGCCTTAAAGCACAGAAAATACTGAATTAAAAAAGCATAAACAATCGATGGCACCGAAATAAGCACCATAACGCCTGTGGAAATAATCTGATCTTGCCACTTATTCTTTTTCAGCGCGGCAAAAATTCCAAGCGCCAGACCAATCGGCACACCGATAATAGACGAATAAACATTTATAAGTATTGTGGGTGGCATGCTTTTTATAAACGAATCCCACACCGGTTTGTTTATAAACCCGGACATTGTCGTACCAATGCCGAAGTCGCCTTTTGTAAAAATACGCTCTAAATAACGTCCCAACTGAACCATAATCGGGTCGTAATATCCCCTTGCGCGTAAATTTGCTTCAAGCAATTCTTTGTCCTTTCCTAAGCCGTCATTAAGCGGTATAGGAAGGGATTTTATCAAAACGAAACAGATAAGCATAATCACCGAAAAAGTGAACAGCATTAGTCCGATACGTTTGAGTATGTATTTGAACATATACATAAGAAATCCTCTTATATGTAATTATCCTTAAACAATGCGAAGTGAGGACAATATGCATTGCCCTCAACTCCGGATTGTTAAAGACTTATTGTTTCACAACAATTTAGTTTTTATTTGTAGTTCAGAATATTGTTGTTTGAAGCTACAAATTCAGCCCATGCGGTGTCGTCATAATTGAATGTCATATAACGGATTCCGCCATATCCCATAAAGGTGTTGTATTCATAGGATACGTAATCGACCTTATATCCCATCAAGCTTGCAGAATATCTGCTGAAAACAGGAATGGAATAATACTCTTTCAGGATTGCAGTTTCGACTGCGCCAAGCGCGGTGAGTTGATCTTCCATCGGGAAGTTCTTGAAGTCGACCGGGCAACCGTCTTTGCCTTGAAGAATAAGTCTCCATTGTTCAAGGTTGTAGGTATAAATGCCGTCTTTGTGGTCTGCATCGGGCGTTGCCTTGACCGTAACGCTGACAGTCTTCGGATCCCACTTTTTAGCATATCTGTTGTCTTCGCTTATTTGAGTTTCGCAAAGGAGATACGCAGGGTTGAACGGAGCGTTGCCCCATGCGCTGAAGCACAGATCGTATTCGCCGTCTTCAAATTGTTTGGACCATGTCGCACTAGAAAACATAAAGTATTCGATCTTAACTTTTCCTTCGATTGAAGTGCCTTTGGTCATATTGTCAAATGCAGCCTGGAACCAGTTTTTAACCCTATCGGTATTAGCGGTTTGCGTTTCAATGCCGTATGTTAAAATAATTTCATCGCCATCGCTATATTTGCCGTCCTTCTTCGCTTGTGCTACTGCGTTCTCAACAAGCTGACGAGCAAGCGTAAGGTTGTAACCGGTCGTTGCGTCAAGAGCATCTTCGATGTCCGTGTAAGTGGTTTCGCCGACTTTCCAGGAACCATCCGCATTCTTTGTTGCGCCATACGCATTGAGAATAGCTTCTTTTGCCTGGATGCTATCACGATACACTTTGCCGTTTTCTACGTCATTGTAGTACATGCTGTTGAGCAGTCCAAGTGCAGCTTGCGAGCTCGGATTGTTCTTTGCGCAGTAATCGTCACGATCAAGAGAAAGCGAAATTGCTTTTCTGAAATCTGCATAGTTAAGAAGCAGGTTGTTTCTCTTATCGGTTTTGCTGGTTGCATTCGATTGAATGTTAAGGTCGAAAGTATAGGTTTCCGGCGTGAAATAAGCACGCTTCGACGTTCTGTAATCCGCAGCAATCTTAACGTCCATACCAATGCCGTCAAGGTTACCCTTTTGGAAAGCAAGCCATGCGGTATCCCACTCTTCGATCTTTTCCGTCACGATAGCGTCTGTTTGATATTGGTTCGCATATTGCGGAAGGCCATATCCAAACCATTTGTCATTACGCGAAACGGTATAGGTTTTTTGATCCTGATAATTCGTGAGTTTGTAGGGACCCCAGCTTGCGCTCTTTTCCTGTGTCGTGCAGTAGCTGTTGGCATACGGAGTTTTGCTTTGGTCTTCGCATCTTTCCCACAAATCTTTCTTGACAAGGGGCCATCCGCTGAAATAGTAACCTGCCTCATAAGTCAGATTGCCTTCTGCATCGAGCGGATTCAAAGTTCCGTCAATGACCATAACGAGTTCATATTCGTTGTCGCCAACGAAATAACCGACTTCGGAGAAGTCCATTGCGGGATATTCATATTCGGTTTCGAAGAAATCGAGTTCTTCATTAGGGTCGGTTTTCCATGCTCCGAGCAAAGCTTCCCATGTTTCATTGAGAGCTGCGTCTTTTTTGATGTCTGCCAAAGATTTGCCGTTCAATGCATTAATTTTTTCAACAGTCATTCCCTCAATTCCAAACGCCGCAACAATGACTTCGGGTGTAAAGCCTTTTTCTGCAACTCTGCTATTCGTAGTCGAATAGATAAGTTTTGCATCATCCGCTACGTTATACTCTTTCATTACGCTGTATGCGGGGAACATTCCCTTTTGTCCTTGTTTAACGTAGTTTTGAGCATTGTGAATGACGTAGTTGCCCGAATAGTAGTTGGACGCGGTTGCAAAAAGGTACTTCGGCGAAAGTTGTTGGCTCATCGAGTAAACGAAGTCAGTAGCTTTGATAGGTGTGCCGTCATCCCATTTAAGATCGTTACGAAGCGTCATTGCAAAAGCCTGACCTTTTTCAGCGTCGGCAGCAAGACCATATTGACCTGCATATTTTTTCGTTACGTCTTCAAGTTTAGTTGCCGCAGAGTATTCAACGGTGTATGCGCCGGGAACGATCTTGCCGTTTGCATCGAATTTGTAGTTGAACTCATAGAATGCACTCGTGAAATAAGATTCCATCTCGTTGTTGACGTTGTCACTTGACAAAATCGTGCACCACTGACTCGGCATTTGAGAAGTGTACTCACGCATGGTGTACATTTTGGGGTCTTCCCAACCTGTGCCGGGCTTTGTTACATTTTCGTCGTCATTGCCCTTATCCTTCTTGCAAGCAGTAAGGACAGAGGCGCAAAGCACTACGACAAGTACCATCGCGATGAGCATAAGTAATTTCTTTTGCTTCATTTTGTTACCTCCTAAAAAATTTAGTCAATTAAAGCACTACTTTGATAAAATAGTTATTGAAATTATACATTACGCTACTTTTAATTAGCGTGCGATTTAGAAATCAAAACTAATATGGATTGTTTTTTTGAATTTTATGCACGATTTTGGTATAATCGCATATTTTTATGCATAAAAAACTTTACGGATGTAATAAATGTCCGTATACTAAATATAAATAGTTGGAATTAAACAATGCTATTCTTTAATTAGGTGCGCGCTGCGCGTGCACGCGCGAATCGCGAATGTATCAAATACACAAAAAAATTTGTTCCGAAACATTTCACCTACTTGTTCAAATGCAGTTGACAAAACGACGTAAAAATAGTATATTTACGTTTGTTATCCGCCTTGGGGGTGTAGCTCAACTGGTAGAGCGCTTGAATGGCATTCAAGAGGTAAGGGGTTCGACCCCCCTCATCTCCACCACAGCTGAAAAAAACGAACCCGATTTTATCGGGTTCTTTTTCTTTTCGGGGGCTCTGCGCGGCGATGCCGTGCCACCTGCGGTGTGAACCCCTGCGGGCTGACCGCAAGCGAAGAGAGAAGCAAGCGCTTGCATTTGCGGAAATCGAGCGCAGCGGACATAGCCAACGATTGTGCGATTTGTCGCACGAATGCGTAGCATTGTTGCTTGCAACAAATCGTTGAGCGTAGACGATCGCTTTAGCGATATTCAGGGGACCCCAAAAGATACTTTTGTACTTTTGGGGAAAAGGAGCACACAAGCAAAAGAGTGAGCATTATCGCCCCCGATAATGCAATTTCAAAAGCACAGTGTGCGACGTTGCTTCGCTATTACGCAAACGTTGTTTGCTACGACCCCCCTCATCTCCACCAACGTGGAAGTCCGATGAACACCGGGTTACAGGCTCATCGGACTTCTTCTTTTGTCACCCAAAATCACCCTTTGACACAAGCTTTGACACAAATATTATTTGTTCCGGAACGACTTTGGATATTATTCTGTTTTTGGATGTCGATTATGCGGAAAGGACAATCCCTTTCTTTTTGCGGACGGCGCGTGCGATTGCCTTAACCAACTCTACCATCGGAATAATGGAAAATGCGAGCGCGATGGCAATGGCGTATTCCGTCCCGTCGAGTTTTGCAAGGTCGAAGGCGTCCGCAAGCGGTCTGACCTCAACGACGAGGGTTGTGAGCAGCAACGAGAGTATGCCCGCTCCCCAGAGCCACCAGTTGCGTTTTTTGATTTTGAAAACCGAGCCGTGCAAAGAGCGCATATTAAACGCATGGAAGATTTCCGCCATCGAAAGCGTCAGAAACGCCATTGACGAGCCGAGCATTTCCGCGCTGTACGCGCCGTTTGCGATTGCTTCCGCGTGGTGCATTTTCGCAAGGGCCTCCGCGCCGATAAAATAGGACGCGATTGTAATCAGGGTGATAAGTATGCCCTGATATCCGATTGCAAAGCCCATACCGTTTGCGAAGACGCCGTCTTTGCTGTTTCTGGGCGGACGGCTCATAACGTCGCTTTCTGCGGATTCCATACCGAGCGAAAGCGCCGGGAAGCAATCCGTGATGAGATTTATCCAAAGCAGATGCGCGGGCTTAAATATGGTGAACCCGGCAAGCGTTGCGATGAAAATGGACAGCACTTCCGAAAGATTGGACGCCAGCAAGAACTGAATGGATTTGCGGATGTTGTCATAAATACGTCTTCCCTCGCCCACTGCCGAAACGATTGTCGCGAAGTTGTCGTCGGTGAGTATCATATCCGCGACGTTCTTTGTGACGTCGGTGCCCGTGATGCCCATACCCACGCCGATGTCGGCGTTTTTGATTGACGGAGCGTCGTTGACGCCGTCGCCGGTCATTGCGGTTATGTATCCTTTTGCGCGCCAGGCGTTGACGATTCTTGTTTTGTGTTCGGGCTGCACGCGGGCGTAAACCGAATATTTTTCCACGTCGTTTGCGAAATCTTCGTCGCTGATTTTGTCAAGGTCCGCGCCCGTGATTGCCTGCGACGGATCGGTGATAATCCCAAGTTGCATTGCGATGGCAACCGCTGTATCCTTATGGTCGCCCGTGATCATAACGGGACGAATACCCGCTTTTTTACACTCGTCGATTGCGGGCTTGACCTCGGGACGAACGGGATCTATCATACCCACAAGCCCCACGAAACACATATCTTTTTCGTCGTTTTCGGTGGTATATTCGCTTTTTTCAGAATCAAGACGTTTTTGAGCGACTGCAAGCACGCGAAGCGCCCTGTCCGCCATCTCTTTGTTTGCGGCGAGAATTTCATTGCGTTTCCCTTCGTCCATTTTAACCGCTTTTCCGTCTTTGAGATAAAACGAACAGCGTTTGACAATTTCGTCGGGCGCGCCTTTCGTGAATTGCAGAATATTGCCGTTTTCGTCCTTGTGGACGGTGGTCATCATCTTACGCATGGAATCGAACGGTATTTCGCCTATGCGGGGATAAATCTCTTTTTGATTGTTTTTATCGAGTCCGAGCGTCGCCGCGTAATTGACAAGCGCGCACTCGGTAGGTTCTCCGACTGCCTCTCCTTTGTCCTTGTCGAACTCGGCATCCGAGCAAAGCGACATTGCGTTTGCAAGCAGATTTTCGTCGCTGCCGTAATGGTCGACAACCGTCATTTTATTTTGAGTAAGCGTGCCCGTTTTGTCCGTGCAGATGATTTGCGTGCATCCGAGCGTTTCGACGGCGGTGAGTTTTCTTATTATCGCGTTGCGCTTTGACATGTTGGTTACGCCGATTGAAAGCACGATCGTTACAACCGTCGCAAGACCTTCCGGAATTGCCGCAACGGCAAGCGATACCGCAACCATAAACGTGTCGAGTATCGTCGCGGCAGTGTTCGCTTTAAGCGTTCCTGTGGCGGCGGCGCGAATCATACTGACCGCAAAAATCACCGCGCAAATGCCGATTACGAGATACGTAAGCACTTTGCTGAGTTGCGAAAGTTTTTGTTGAAGGGGCGTTTTGCTTTCCTTCGCCTGAGTGAGCGCGGTCGCGATTTTACCCATTTCGGTGTCCATACCCGTTGCGACGACAACTGCCTTGCCTCTGCCGTAAACGACGGTGCTGCCCATAAATACCATGTTTTTCCTGTCGCCGAGAGGTACTTCCCCGCTTTGTGCGCTTATGGCGTCCGACGTTTTAAGCACGGGAACGGACTCGCCGGTGAGCGCGGCTTCTTCGGCTTTCATACTCGCGCACTCGATAATTCGCGCGTCCGCCGGAACCGCGTCGCCCGCTTCAAGGACGATAACGTCGCCAACGACCAGGTCTTCGCTTTTTACGACGACGAGTTTTCCGTCCCTTATGACCTTTGACGTGGCGGCGGCTATTTTTTGCAACGCGTCGATGGCTTTTTCCGCCTTGCTCTCCTGCACGACGCCGAGAACCGCGTTGATGATGACGACCGCCATTATTATGATGACGTCGGACGGAAACTCTTTTTTGCCGCCGGAAGAATTGTTGACCGCAGTCAGAATACCCGAAATTATCGCGGCAACGATGAGTATCAGCGTCATCGGCTCGATAAACTGCTTCAACAAACGCAGAATAATCGGCTCTTTTTTACCCTCGGCAAGTTTGTTTTTGCCGTTTGATTCAAGACGAGATTCCGCCTCTTGCGAAGTTATGCCGTCGACGCCCGTTTTCACGTCCCGACAAACTTCGTCGATGTTTTCAAGATAGTGTTTCATAAAAACTCCTGTATCTATCGTTAAAAATTTTGTTTGTAACGTTTTTTATTTTTCGTAAGGTCGATATCGTTTTGTTCCGGCTTTCGGAAAATAAAAAAGACCTATCCTTACGGATAAGTCTCATCATTTCAAATAAAACCGGAGTTTGCGCTCGTGTTAGCGGCTTTATTACACCCCGGGTGAAGGGTGCCGATTACTCCCTTATTTGCCTGCATTTTATCATAATCGCGCGGTATCGTCAAATATTTTTAATATCGCGTACTTGAAAATCACAAAAATAATTTACTTCTGTTCCGTGCACGCAAACTTTGCCGTGAGCGCAAAACACGGGCGTTTTCTCACGTATCCCGCCATGGTAAGTTCGTCACCGTTTATCGTGTATTCCAAACGTACGTGCGCGCCGTATTTTATCTCGGACTTGAACTCGATTTCAAGCGACTTCATTTCGTGAGTTTCAAGGTATTCCGCGCCGAGCAAGTCTTCGGCTTCGTCGACGTATTTGCTGTTGTTCATATGTCCGTTGATGTCAACCCTGCTGTATGACGCCACGAAATTTTTCTTGTTTTTCTGAGTGCCCGGCGAAACGCCGCACGGAAGAGAAATCCCGATATCTTTTTCAAGGGACGGGATCTCAACGCCGTACTCTTCGGGGAACGCCATATGCCTTGTTTTTTCGTCCATCAGGAGCCATACCGCGCTTGCTTTGACAAGCGTATTTCCGCTTTCGTCCAGCATTTCGTAATACCGCGGAAAAAGCACGCGCAAAGTCTTGCCCGCAAAGCTTTCAAGGGTAACGGTTTCGTCGTAAGAAGGGAGCCTGCTTATTTCGATTTTCATTCTTGCGACAACCCACAAAACGCCTTTGTCAAGCGTTTTCGCCCTGCCTGCGCCAAGTGCTTCGGTGTGCGCGATGGATATTTCCTGAATGAGCCGTAAAAGCACCGACGGGCGCAATTTCCGAAACATCGTAACGTCGTCGGCAAGCATCTTCTTGCGGACCGTATATATTAAATCGTTGACTTTATCCATATTTTTGATATGATTAAGCGGCTGTTTTGCGAAATTCGCAAAATTATTTTTTCGTTGCCATATCGTAAACTACGTCCACGACTTCGCCGACGCTGCGTAGTTTCATCCACACCTTATCGGGAATTTTTACGTTGTAGTCGCTTTCAAGCGTGCATACGATATATATGTAATTGAGCGATTCGTACCCCTTTGAATTGATGGGGGTTTCGCGCGTAATTTCTTCGTTTTGAAGAGAAGGAACGTATTGTTTCACCAACTTTGTAAGGTTGTCCTGAATTTCTTGTTTTGTGACTTGCATTTTTATACTCCTTTGTGTAGAATACGTCGTTATAAAGCCCAGCGTTTTATTTTGCCCGTCGCCGTCCTTTCAAGGGCGTGCGGCATAATGCAGACGTCCCCGATTTGTCGGTCGAAAGATTTTGTTTTGTTGAATTCGTTTACTTTGTTTTTCACGTCGTCCTTGTCGATATTGCCGTCCTTGTCGCCGACGAACAACGTCACGACGCCGTCTTTTTGCGCGAGCGCGATATCGTCGATATTCAAGGCTTTTTGAAGTTCCGCCTCCCACTCGGCAAGATAAATTTTCGTGCCGTTTTCAAGGACGAGTATATCTTTTTTTCTGCCCGTGATAAAAAGGTTGCCGTCTTTGTCGAATTTGCCGAGATCGCCCGTATGGAACACGCCGTTTATCAGCACTTCGTCGGTTGCAGTTTTGTTTTTATAATACCCTTTCATAATACATTCGGGGCATTTTATCAATATTTCGCCGTCGCCCGAAAGCGTGATTTCGTCGTCGGGACACGGCGTCATCGCAAACGGATTTTCGCCCGTGCTTATGGCAACGCCGCTTGACGTTTCGGTCAGCCCGTAGCCAAAGCGGATTTCGACGCCCTTTGCTTTCACGGCGTCCAGCACCTGCTCGCTTGCGGGGCCCGCGCCGACAAGCACCATACGCAAATTATCGTTAAGCGCGTTGAAGTTCAAAAGGAATTTCAACACGGACGGCACGACGGATATAATCGTCGGGTTGAAATATTTCGCGTCGAACGGGAGATAACGAAGCCCCCTTGTCAACGACACGCACGCGCCCTGCGACAACGGCCACAGCATCGAACATACGAACCCGAACACGTGAGTGAGCGGAAGCACGCAAAGCAGATTGTCGTTTTCGTTGCACGGGCATCTTTCCTGTCCGTTCCAGGCGCTGGCGCAAAGGGATTTCGAGGTCAGCACCACCGCTTTTGAGGACTCCGTAGTGCCCGACGTGAAAAACAATATATCGCCTTCTCCGTCCGTCCTGTTCAGCGTATGCGGGCAAAACGTCAAAGCGGTCGCATACGGCGCGGTCAGGTTGTCGGTGAGAATAGTTTCGACGTCGGTTGCGAGAACGCATTTTTGGAGCGTCGCGGCGTCCGACATCGCGTCGAGTAGCACCGTTTGCTTTCCGGCAATCACGCACGCGAACATATCGACAAGCCATTTTTCCGACGGCGCTTCGAGAATACCCACGCAGGTTTCTTTCATACTTTCAAGCGCGCGGACGCGGTCTTTGACGTCGGCGTATAACTGCGCGTACGTTTTTTTGACCGTAGTTCCGCCCTCGTCGTACAAGAGCGCAACGTTGTCGGGATAATTCGTCGCACCGCTGTGTAAAAGTTGAACAAAAGACGTAAATTTCATTTTTTCACCTCTTAAATCAATCTCATTATACCACGCCGAAATTACGTTGTGAATACTTAAACGCAACTTTTCGATATTTTTCGTCAAAATTTTAACAAAAGTATTTACATTGTAAAAATAGGTGGTATAATTGTTTTATAAGAAAAATAATTTGTAGGTCGCAAGACTTACTTAGTTCAAGGAGATTATTATGGCAAAGAATGAAAAGATTTGTATCATCGGCGCCGGTCCCGCGGGATTAAGCGCGGCAGTTCATCTTGAAAAGAACGGTTATACCAATTATTCGATTCTTGAAAAAGAAGACCACGTCGGCGGAAAATGCCACTCTCCGTATCATGACGGAAAGCGATTTGAAATGGGCGCGATTATGGGTTGCCCGACGTATTACGCCGTGCATGAGCTTGAATTATTCGGCGGCGTCGATCACAACGGACCGAAACTCGAACGTGCGTATCGCAAAATGAACGGCAAACCGTACGATCCGTTCAATCCGAAGAAAAACCCCCTGCTTATCCCGCATCTTTTGAAGATGAAATCACAGGTCAAAAAACTCGGCACGCTTCTTGCGACCAAGTACAAGGGATATCAATACACCGGTCACAAGGGAATTTCCGAGGGTAAATACGACGGGTACGATCCGGTCACCGGCGAACACGTTGTCGGCGAAAACCCCAACCTCAAAGATCTGTGCATGAACTTCAAGGATTTCTGCAAACTCAACAAGGTTGAACTTGCGCAGGAAATCTGGATCGGGCCTTACACCGCGTTCGGATACGGCTTCTTTGACGAAATCCCTGCGGCATACGTCATGAAATACCTTGACTTTGCAACCGCAATGTACTTCGTAAACAAGGATTTGTGGACGTGGAAAGACGGCACGCAAAGCATTTACGAAGCGGTCAACGAGAAACTGCAACACCCCGCCCGCCTCAACGTCAACATCACGAAAGTTACGCGTGAAAACGGCAAAGTTCAGGTTTATATCGGCGACGAAATGGAAGAATACGACAAAATCATCGTCACCGCTCCCCTGCAATATCTGCCGTCCTACTTCGACGCGACCGAACAGGAAAAAGCGCTTTTCGCAAAAATCGATTACGAACGCTACGACGTCACCGCAATCACCTGCAAGAAAGGCACTTATTACCCCGATATGTCGGGCTATCTCTTCGACAACATGGTTCCCGAAAGACTCGGTCACCTTATGGTGTTCTATCACAGATGGAAGGACGAACCCAATCAGGTTCTTACAACTTACGTCCTGCGCAACTACAAGGGTAAGGAACTCAAAACCTACGAAGAAGCGAAAAAGATGGCTTGGGACGATATGAAACTTTGCGGCATCGACATCGACAAATGCGTCTATGAGAGAAAGTGGTATTACTTCCCCCACGTGTTTGAGAAAGACTACGCCGACGGCTGGTACGAAAAAGTCGAAAGTATGCAAGGTCAGCTCAACACCTATTATGCCGGCGAAATCATGAGCTTCGGCGATATGGAAGAAACGGTGCAATACTCCAAAGACCTTGTCGCAAGATTCTTTTAATACGGTTGTATAATACAAAGCGCGGACGTTTTGTCCGCGCTTTTATTTTTCGTTTTCTTTTGACGAATTATCGACTTTATCGTTAATTTTTTTTATCTTAAATCCGCAATATCGTAAATGAGCCTTTCGGTTTTATCCCACCCGAGACATGCGTCGGTGATGGATTTTCCGTAAATTTTGCCGTCCGACGGTTGCGAGCCGTCTTCGATATACGATTCGATCATCAGCCCTTTCACCATTTTTCCGATACCTTTGGAATAACGCGTGCTGTGCAACACTTCTTTTGCAATGCGCGGTTGCTCGTCGAATTTTTTTGCCGAATTCGAATGGTTGGTATCGACGATGACGGCGGGATTTTCAAGCCCGCTTTTCGCGTAAAGATCGCAAAGTTTGATAAGGTCTTCGTAATGGTAATTCGGGATTGCCTGTCCGTTTTTATCCACCGAACCGCGCAGTATCGCGTGCGCGAGCGTATTTCCCGCGCTGTTCACTTCCCACCCCGAATACACGAACGTGTGCGGATGCTGCGCCGCGCGTATCGAATTCATCATAACGGACAAATCGCCGCTTGTCGGGTTTTTCATGCCGACGGGAATATCGAGCCCGCTTGCCGTGAGCCTGTGGAATTGGTTTTCAACCGACCTTGCGCCGACCGCAACGTACGACAACACGTCGGATAGATACAGATGGTTTTCGGGATAAAGCATTTCGTCCGCGCAGGAAAATCCCGTTTCATTAAGTGCCTTTATGTGCAATTTTCTTATGGCGATCAGCCCTTTCAGCATATTTTCGTCGGCGTTGGGATCGGGCTGGTGCAGCATTCCCTTGTAACCGTCGCCGGTCGTGCGCGGTTTGTTGGTATAAATGCGCGGCACGATGACGATTTTGTCGGCGACCTTTTCCTGCACGCGCCTGAGCCTTGAAATATAGTCGAGAACGGCGTCCTCTCTGTCGGCGGAACACGGCCCGATTACCAGAAGCAGGCGGTTATCCTTCCCCGAAAAAATGTTTTTGAGTGTGGCGTCGGTATCTTTTTTGTGCGCCGCAAGCGCGTCGTCAAGCGGATACATCGCCTTGATTTCCTGCAACGTCGGCAGTTTTCTTTTGAATTCGAGATTCATTTATTTTGTCTCCTTTGCGTCTTTGTCAAACACTTTGCGGCGCGCCGTGGATTCGCGCAGCGTTTCTCTTATTTTTTCACGATTATCGTTTTTAATATCTTCTTTCAGTTGGTTGAATTTTTCTTCAAACAGGTCCATTTGTTTTAAGAGTTCGTCCTTGTTTGCAAGGAAAAGTTCGCTCCACATTTCGTCGTTGATTTTTGCGATGCGGGTAAGGTCGCGGAAGGAATCGCCCGTGTATTCGGCAAGATGGTGCGACTTTTTGGATACCATCAGCGATACGGCGATGCAATGCGTCAGATGCGACAAAAACCCCACCGTTTCATCGTGCTCTTCGGGCGAAAGCGACGATATCCTTTCAAAACCGAGCGCGCGGCCGAGATCTTTCACCGCCTGCACGTTTTCGTCTGTATTCTTTTTCGTGGGCGTCACGATGTAATTTGCCCCGACGAAGATTTTCGAATCGGCGTTTTCGACGCCGCTGACTTCTTTGCCTGCCATCGGATGCGCCCCCACGAATTCCAAGTCGCCACGAAGAATTTTCTGCACGTTTTCGACGACGAACGACTTCACACCGGTAACGTCGGTGATAAGCGCGCCCGACTTTATTGATGATTGATATTCCTTGATCCAGTTTATGAAATCGTGCGGATACAGCGCAAAAACAATAAGGTCAAAGTCTTTTACGAAATCTTTTTTCACGCTTGTCTCGCCAACCTGTATAAGCCCGTTTTTCAACGCGTACTCGACCGAACTTTTCTTTTTGTCGATTGCGCCGACGAAGTATCCTTCGTCCGACAACGCCTTTGCGTAACTGCCGCCGATAAGTCCAAGCCCTACGATCAGGATTTTTGTGTTTTTATCGAATTTCATATACGTTTACTCCTGCTTTTTTTATGACGCGGAAGAAATCGGGATAACTTTTGTTTACTGCCTCCGCTCCGTCGATTTCCGCGCCAAGCACTGCCGCAAGCACCGAAAGCGCCATTACGATGCGGTGGTCGTTGTGACCGCAAAGCGGCACAATCGGCGGTTTAAGTTGCGTTTTTTCAATTTCAACGCTGTTTTCGTACACTTTAACATTTGCGCCGAATTTTTTCAGTTCTTCCGCCATAACGTTTGCGCGGTCGCTTTCTTTCACCCTTAACCGCCTTGTGTTTATGAACTTTCCGCCGTTTTTATATGCGGCGTAAGAAAATAATATCGGCGCAAGGTCGGGACAGTCTTTAAGGTCGATTTCGGCGTTTTCGCCGTCCATCGCGTCAAATGCGGCAGTGCAAAATCTGTCGCCCTGCACGCTGTTTTCGTTAAGTCCCGAAACGCTTATTGTCCCCACAAGGCGGGAAAGCGCAATTAAAAATGCGGCGTTTGACCAGTCGCCCTCAACTGTAAATTCGCCGGGCGAAAGCCGTCCTTTTCCGTTTATTTCAAAAAAGTTTTTTTCGGTTTCCGTAATGTCCGCGCCGAAGTCTTTCAAAACTTTTATCGTCATATCGACGTAAGCGCGGCTTTCGGCATTTCCCGTGATTTTAAGCGTGCTTTTGCCGTCAAGTACCGACAATGCAAACAACATTCCGGTTGTATATTGACTGCTGACCTCGCCGCTTATTTCGTAATTCCCCGCCGAGAGTGTCCCGTTTACTTCGATTGATTTTTCGTCGGATTTTATTTTTACGTCGCTGTTTTCAAAAAGTTTTTCGTATTCCTTTATCCCGCGCGCAAGCAGTCTTTCGCTCCCTAAAAACGTGCAGTTTTTCGCGCCTGTCGCAAGCACTACGGGGATAAAAAACCTCAGCGTACTGCCGCTTTCTTTGCAGTCGAAAACCGCGTTTTCGATTTGCTTTTCGTTTGTCGGAATAACGGTCACGATATTTCCGTCTTTCGTTACGCTTCCGCCAAGTTGTTCGATGCACGAAAGCGTTGCCGAAATATCGTCGCTGTCCGCAATATTTTTTATCACGCACTTTCCGCACGACAAAACGCTGCCGATAAGATATCGGTGAGCAAAACTTTTTGACGGCGGCGCCGAAACTTCGCCCGACGTTTTTGACGGCAGAATTTTAACCTTCATTATTTATAAGATGATTTTTGAGCGCGTCCATTGCGATAAGGTAACCGTTAAGCCCTTGCCCTTCGACGGTGTCGATTGCGACCGCGCGGACAAAACTTATCTGTCTGTACGTTTCCCTTTCGCTGACGTACGAAATATGCACCTCGACGGTGGGTATCGACACGGCTTTCACGGCGTCGGCAAGCGCAACGCTCGTATGCGTATATCCCGCAGGATTGAACACAATGCCGTCAACTTGCGAAAAGTACGCGCGCTGGATTTCGTCGATGAGCGCGCCTTCGTGGTTCGACTGGAAAAACTCGACCTCCACGCCGATTTCTTCCGCGTGCTCTTTGACCTTTTCGACAAGGGCATCGTACGTTTCTTCTCCGTAAATTTCGGGCTCTCTTATGCCCAGCATATTGATGTTCGGTCCGTTCAGAATAAGAAATTTCATAATAAAACTCCTTTTATTTTTTCGACTACGTCGGCGATTTCGCCGTCTGCGGGGATTACCGCGTCCGCGCACGACTTATAAACGTCGTATCTTTTTTCAAAAAGATTTTTGAGTTTTTCCTTGTCCTTGGACAATGGTCTGTCGGCAGTTGCGACAAGGTTTTCAAGGCTTCTGTCCAGAAACAGAATTACGCCGTTTCGTTTGAGCGCGCGTACGTTGTTTTCGTCCAGCACCGCGCCGCCGCCCGTTGCGATGACAAGCCCGTTTTCTTTTGACAATTCCTCGATTGCAAGCCGTTCTTCCTTCCGAAATTCTCCTTCGCCGTTCTTTTCAAAAATATCGCTTATGGATTCCTTCCGTTTTTCAACCACGACGTCGTCGGTGTCAATAAACTTTTTGCCAAAAACTTTTGCGATTTCTTTACCGACGGTCGTTTTCCCGGAAGACGGCATACCGCAAAGCACGATATTGCGTTTTTCTTTCAGTATGCGGGCGTACGTTTTGTCGATGACGCTTTCGTCCGCGGTTTTATCCAGAAACAACGCCGACGCATAAACAGCCTGCGCCACAAGCATATACAGTCCGCCGCGCCCTTTCGCGCCGATACTTTCGGCGTCAAGCACGAAATTTGTGCGAAGCGGGTTGTAAACCGCGTCGATAACACCCTGCAATTTTTTGAATTTTTTAATATCGACGGGCGTTTTGTCGGCGTTTGGAAACATTCCGACAGGCGTCGTATTTATGATGACGTCCGCGCCCGAATACTTTTCGTACGCTTCGTCGTATGTCGCCGTGTCCGAAGACTTTTTTCTTGACACTTTCACGATTTCCGTCGCGCCAAGGCTTTTTGAAACCTCAACGGCGGTTTTCGACGTGCCGCCCGTGCCGAGTATCAGAACGGTTTTGTTTTCAAGGTCAAGCCCAGCGCTTTTGATGAGCGCGCGCATACCGAAAAAGTCGGTGTTGAATCCGAAAAGTTTCCCTTCCTTTTTGACAATCGTGTTCACCGCGCCGATTTTTTTCGCCTCGTCGGATATTTCGTCCATAAACGGAATCACCGCCTGCTTGTAAGGAATCGTAACGTTTATGCCCGAAAAATCGCGTTCGTGAAAAAAGCGCGGCAACTCGTCCTCGTCGATTTCAAAAAGACGATAATCGTAGTCCGCAATGAGTGCGTGTATTTCGCGCGAGAAACTGTGCCCGAGCGGTTTTCCGATAAGCCCGTATTTCATTTCCCGATACCTTTTGTCATGACGTCCGTGCCATACTTTTGTTGCAGAAGATCGGCGACGGCAAGCGCTGCGACCGCGTCGATAACGGGACAAATCCTTCTTATTATCGCGGGATCGTGTCTGCCGCGAATATTGATTTCGGTCTCTTCGTTTTTCAAAAAGTTTATCGTTTTCTGCGTTTTGTAAATGGACGGCGTGGGCTTTACGGCGCACTTGAAAATCACAGGCATACCGTTGGTGATGCCGCCGTTTACGCCGCCGTTGTTATTCGTAAGCGTTACGACTTTCCCGTTTTCCAAAACGAACGCGTCGTTTGCGGCGCTTCCTCTCATTTTTGTCATTTCAAAGCCGTTACCGAATTCCACGCCCTTAATACCGCCGATTGAAAACAGCGCGTGCGAGAGTATGCTTTCAACACTGTCGAACCACGGCTCACCGACGCCTTCGGGCAGTCCGATTATTGCGGTTTCGGTGACGCCGCCGACGCTGTCGCCGTCGGCTTTCGCTTTTTCGATTTCTTCCTGCATCTTTTCCCCTTGTGCCTTGTCGATAACGGGGAATGTTGCAGATTTAACGGTTAATATCTCGTTTTTGATGTCGTTAAACGGCTTATCCTGCACGTTCGCACATTCAATGACGTGCGTCGCAATGTTAATTCCGATGCTTTCCAGCGCGCTTTTTACAATCGAAGCGGCAGCAACTATCCCTGCCGTTACGCGCCCCGAGAAGTGTCCGCCGCCGCGGTAATCTTCATATCCGTGATATTTGCAAAACGCCGTGTAATCGGCGTGCGACGGCCGCGCGATACCGTAATCGTAGTCGCCGCTTTTCGTATTTTCGTTTGGGACAATCACGCAAATCGGAGCGCCCGTCGTCCTGCCGCTCTTCACGCCGCTCATTATTTTGAAATTGTCGTTTTCGCGGCGCGCGGTGTCCGTGCTTGTCGCCGGAGCGCGCCTTTTAAGGTCTTCCCTTATAAGGTTTTCGTCAACGACGATTCCCGCCGCGAGTCCGTCGATAACCGCGCCGACGCATTCGCCGTGACTTTCGCCGAATACGGTAAGCGAAATGCTGTTTCCGAACGTGTTTTTCATTTCTTTTTCTCCGATATTAAAAGTATTTCTTCCGCGGTGCGGTCGATAAATTTGAAACTTCCGATTTCGTCGACGTACACCGTCGAGATTTTTCCGCCGCTCGCTTTTTTGTCGTGCGTGATGTACGGCAGAAGTTGCGCCGCCGTTTTTTCGGTTCTGACGGGAAGACCAAACTTTGTCATGAGGTTTTCAAGGCGCGTTTTTACACCGTCGGAGCATGCGTACAGCATACCAGTCGCAACGCATTCGCCGTGCAAAAGTTTACCCTGCTCCGCGCTTTCGATTGCGTGTCCGACGGTATGACCAAAGTTCAGAACCTTTCTTAATCCCTCTTCTTTTTCGTCCTTTTCCACGACGGCTTTTTTGATGAGTATCGACCTTTCGATGATTTCTTTCACGTCGCGTTTCACGTCGGCGTCTTCGATAAATTCAAAAAGCGATGCGTCCGACGTCGCAGCCATTTTTATCGACTCCGCAAGCCCTGCGTAAAATTGTCTGTCGTCAAGCGTGCTTAAAACGCGAGGGTCGACCACGACCTCTTTCGGCTGATAAAATGAGCCGACAACGTTTTTCACGCCCATAAAGTCGATTGCGGTTTTCCCGCCGATTGACGAGTCCACCATCGACAAAAGGGTTGTCGGCACGTTGTAAAAATCGACGCCGCGCATATAACACGACGCGGCGAATCCGCCGATATCCCCGACAACGCCGCCGCCGACAGCCACAACGCAATCTTTCCTTGAAAACGAGTTTTCAAGCATAACGGAAAGGATATGTTTGAAGTTGTCGAAGTTTTTGCTTTCTTCGCCGTGTTTAAGTGTCACGACAACGGGGGTTTCGCATTTTTTTGCGACTTTTTCAGCGTACATTTCGGGCACTCCGTCGTCGGTCAGAACCAGAACCTTTCTGTTAAGGTTAAAGTGTTTTTCCGCGTCGTCAAGCGCGCCGTTTTCGACGATGACGTCGTATTTTTCGTCAAGATTTACGGGTATAATCATTTTTCGTATCCCTCGTCCGAGAAGTAGCTGCCGACAAGTTTCAGCTTGGCGCAAAGCGCGGACAGCTCTTGCATAAGTTCTTTTCCGTTTTGCGTATTGACGTTTCCTTCCGCCTCAATGTAAAAATAGTAATTCCATTTCAGGTTTTTCATCGGACGGGAACGAAGCGCGCGCATATTGAAGTTGTGTGCGCCGATTATGTTCAACGCGCTTGCGAGCGCGCCCGATTCGTTCTGCACCGTGAACACCAGAATAAAGTTTTCGTTTTCTCTTTTCGTAAGGCAAAACGGCGTATTTTCAACCCTTGAAAACGCGGCGAATCTCGTCGTGTTGGTTTTCACGTCGTTGACGCTTTTTTCAATGATATCGAGCCCGAAAACGTTTGCGGTTTCGTCGGAGGCAATCGCGGCAATCGTTTTGTCGCCGCTGTCTTTGACGAACTTTGCGGCAAGCGCGGTGTTGGAATACGCTTTGACCTCAAAATTGTTTTTCTTTATGAAATCCGCGCACTGCATGAGCGCCTGCGGGTGGCTCACGACGGTTTTTATCGTGTCGACGCTTGCGCCGGGCAATGCCAGAAGATTGTGCGTGATTGGCACTTCGATAACCTGATTTATATGCAGATCGCCCGAAAAGGTCAAATCCATAACCTCGCCGACTTCCCCGGCGTAACTGTTTTCAAGCGGAAGCACGGCGCAGTCGTAGTCGCCCTTTTCGACGCCCTCGTACGCCTCCGAAAAAGTCGCGCAGGGCTTGTACGTCGCGGTCGGGAACATTTTCTTCGCGGCGATGTGTGCAAACGCCCCTTCAACGCCGCAGTACGCGACGGTCATATTCCGAAGCAGCGATTCCTGATACTTACAGGACACGTCGATCGTGTTTCTGATGAAGTCGACGTAATACGGTTTCAGACTTTCGTCCGTGACGAATTTTGAATTGCGTTTTGCGACTTCCGCCTCGCGGGAAAGGTCGCGGACGGACAGACCGTTGTCCTTTTTATACACGGCAACGTCTTTCACGGCTTCCATTCTTTTCTGGAACAGCTGCGCCATTTGTTTGTCGATTTCGTTAATTTCGTTCCTTGCGTCCAAAATATCTTTCATATAAACCTCTGTCTTTTCCATTATAATCAATTTTGATTATAAAACCATCGTTTTTTCACATATTTCGCGCCGTTTTCCGCATATATTGCAAATCGGCGCGGTTTTTCGTATAAAAAAAGCGATTCCGCAAAGGAATCGCTAACTTACCTGAAAAAAAGTGCGTCGACTTTCAGCGTCCCTTGCAGAATGAAACGTTGTTTTGAAAGTAATAGTAATAAAACTTGTTTTCGACGAAGTTTTTCATAATACGCCCTTTTATATCGATATGAAAATGATAATGCGAAATATCTTTTTTGTCAACTCATTTACGATAGCAAAATCAACCTTGTTCGTTTTCGGTTTTCTGTGCCTTTACGGCGTTGTCGGAAGGCTCCGTGAAGTCGGGGCTTAACGTAACTTCTTCAACGGCGGCTTTTTGTTTTCTCCTGAACAGTTTTGAAAAGTCGGTTTTATCGACGACTTTCTCTGTCACCAGAAGAAGCGACGGCAGGACGAACAACACGATGATTATCGACGTCAGCGTGCCTACGCCCAGCAACAGTCCGAGTTGCGCCACCACACCCGACGACAGCATGCTCATAACGAAGCCGGTTGCCGTAAGAATGACGCCCGACGTCAGAATTGTCGGGAACACGGCGTTTGTTGCGGCGGCCATTGCGTCATAGCGGTCGGTAAAATCTTTCCTTATGCCGCGGTATCTGTTGGTAAGCACGATTGCGTAGTCGATTGTCGCGCCCATCTGTATCGCGCTTATTATTAGGTAGCCGATGAACGAAATCGACGTCTTGGACAAGAACGGAATCGCAAAGTTGATGAAAATTCCGCCCTGAATCGCAAGAATAAGGATTATCGGAAGCGAAATATTCCTGAACGTTATAAGCAATATAACCAGAATGAACAAATCGGTGAACAGACACACCATAAGGTTGTCTTTCATAAAGTATTCGCTCATCTCATAGCGCACGACGCTTTCGCCGGTGATATATCTTTCCTCGTAAAAGTCGGACACGCCCGATTTCAAGGTTTTGACAAGTTCAAACACGTCGTCGTCTTCCACCCCGCCGTTGATGTTGAACGTGATGCGGGAATAGTTTTCGGATTCGAGATTTGCCTTTGCAAAGGAAATTTGTTTGACCTGATCGAGATATGCTTTAATTTCTTCGTTTCCGTTCAAAAGCGGCGAAATGCTGTTCAGTTTTTCGCGGACGGCGAAGTCCAGAAGGTCGATAAGCCTGACTTTTGCGGTTTCTTTGTCGGTGCCTTCGGGCATATATTTTCCGACGTATTCGTCAAACCAGGTGTTCGCAAAGTTTTTCATCAAGGCTACCTTTTCCTTATCTTTGTCGGTTTCCGCGGGAATTTTATCGATTAAGGCAAGTATTTCCGCCTTGGACAATTCGTCGGTAAGATACAGCGTTTCCGAAGAATCCGCGTCGATGAAAGAATACACGTTGATTGTCGACAGTGCGGTCGTCTGCGATTTGTCGATAAGGTCGAAAGACTCCACGTATTTCACAAGTTGGCGTTCTTTTTCGGCGTCGCCTTTCGGCACAACCACGACAAGCGAGTTAAGCGTGCCGAAGCCCGTTTCTTCGATGACCTTTTTCGGCGCGACGATAAGCGAGCCGCTGTTGTAGTTGAACGAATATTTGTTGAAACCCTGCGCGACTCCCGCAAGGATTGCGATAAGCAAAAACGCCGGCACGATAACTTTCCTTGCTTTGACGATTGCACGCGCGGGCTTTGTTACGTTCGGCACGAAAGATTTATGACGGGTTTTTTGAATGGGTTTGTCGAAAATCACGAGAAGAGCCGGCATAAAGAATATGACCGTCGCCATCGAGATGACGATACCTTTTGCAAGCGACAACCCGATTTCCGAGCCGATTGACAGCGTCATCAGCATAAGCGCGGCAAGCCCCGCCACCGTCGTAAGGGAACTTGACAGAATCTCGGGCAGCCCTTTCGTAAGTGCGGTAACCGTTGCGGTTTTTGCGTCTTCGCCGTTATCCCTTTCTTCCATATAGCGGTGCAAAAGGATAATCGAGTAGTCAAGCGACAGCGCGAGTTGCAGCACGAGCGCAACCAGATTCGCAATGTAAGAAATACCGTTGACGAACAAGAAATTCGTCCCCATGTTTATCGCCATCGCCGCGCCGAAAACGAGGATAAGCACGATGAGTTCGAAATAAGTCTTCGACGTGAACAGCATAACCAGAAGAATGATCACGACGATTGCGATTCCAAGCTTCATTATGCTTTGTTCGGTTTCAAGCTTTGTGTAGTATGAAAATGCAGATTGACCGGATAAATATGCTTTTTCGTCGGATAAAGCGTCGATTACGTCTTTTACCGCGTCGAAAGCACCCGCCGTCGAGTCATAGTCTTTCAGCGTTACGGTATAGAGTGCCGAGTTGTTTTTGTAGTTCATACTCTCAACGTAAGTAACCGTCGCGACGCCTTCGACTTTTTCCAGTCTCGTTTTGATTTCGCCTGCTTTTTCGGGCGTAACGTCCTTTACCATAACGTATGCCATGCCCTTGTCGTCAAACTCTTTTTTCAGGAGTTCGAGAGCGGTTGACGAATCGCAATTCGCGGGCAGATACCCCGTCAGGTCATAGTTGATTTTCGTATGCGGAATCATCACCGCGCCGAATATCGACAGCGCGACGAACAGCACGAGAAACACCCATTTGAGTTTTACGATACCTTTGGGAATTTTTTTCAGACCGTGTGAAAACTTCGATAACTTCTTTTGCATCCTCTTTACCTACACAGAAATTACTTAATGTTATTTTATATAAGATATGATAAAAAGGCAACAAAAAACAGCCTTGCAAAGGCTGCTTTTTCAAAATTATTTTCGGGATTTTCAGAATTTGACGCGCGGATTTACGTAGCGTCCGTTTTTCAAAGACTTCTTAATCGAGATTGCGTTTTTCGGGCATCTTGACAGACACCCCAAACACATATCGCACTTTTCTTTTGTCCATACGGGCTTTCCGTTTTCGATTTTTATTGCGGACACCGGGCAAATGCTTTCGCAAAGTCCGCAATTTACGCAGTCGTCGGACGCCGAAAACTTTGTTTTTCTTCCTCCGAATTTTTCGTAAATCGGATACAAAAGCGCGGTGTTGAGTTTTGCAAAACTTCCCTTGACGTCGTTGAAATCGCCCTTTTCCTCGTTTCTGATTTTGTCCGCGATAACGGCGATTTTTTCGTCAAGCGCGTCAAGTCGTTTTTCCGTTTCCTCGGCGGATTCGATTTTGAACATCGGGCAGAAATTATCGACCGCGACAACGCCGAACACCGCGTCGGGACGCACGTATCTTTCGCACACGCCCTGCGCGTTCCCGGTGCTTCCGCCGCATTCGAGAACTATCGCGAAATATCTTCCCGCGGTTTTCAGGGTTTTCAGAAATCCTTTCACCGATTCGGGAATACCCCAGTAGTACACGGGGCTGACAATGACAAGTCTTTCCCCGTCCCCTTGCAAAAATTTCTCGTTATCGCGGGTATACTCCACGATATTTTTTGTTTCGTCGCCCGTTACGTTTGCGATTTTTTCGGCAATATATTTCGCATTGCCCGTACCCGTAAAATATAAAATCATTTTTCTCACCTTCCGTTTGGAAATATTATATCCCGAAATTTTCGATAAATCAATACCGCACGCGCATTTTTTGTTGTATAATCCAAGTATGATTTACAAGGGATTTCTGCCGTTCTTCGACGAAAACAGCGAAATTTTGATTCTCGGAAGTTTCCCGAGCGTCATCTCGCGCGAGACGAACTTTTATTACGGCAACAAACAAAACAGATTCTGGAAAATCCTGGCAGAAGCCTTTGGCGAACCCGCGCCCGAAACGATAGGCGAAAAGCAAGCCCTGCTTAAAAACCACAAAATCGCCCTTTGGGACGTAGTCGCCGAGTGCGAAATAACGGGCAGCCTTGACAGCACGATTAAAAATTATAAGGTTGCGGACTTACAAAAAGTCCTTGACAAAGCAAAAATCAAAAAAATTATCTTAAACGGCGGAAAGGCAAAGGAAATATTCCTGAAAAATTACAAATATCTTTCGGATTCCGCCCTGTTTTTGCCGTCCACAAGCCCCTTAAACACCCGATTTGACAAAACAATCTGGCTGAACGCATTAAAAAATGAAAAGGATTAAAATTATGAAACTGAACGAAGCGGTCGCCGCGCGTATTCTTGAATACTGCAACAACCGAAACATCACCGTCAATAAACTTTGCACGATGTCCGGCGTGATACAGTCCACCGTCAACAGCATTTTCTCGGGAAGAAGTCAAAATCCGAAACTGCAAACCATCGCGTATCTTTGCGAAGGATTGTCAATTTCTCTTTCGGAGTTTTTCGACAGCCCCTTGTTTTCAAATCTCGACGATTAGTTGCATTTTATTGACTTTTCCGCCGCCTTGGGACTATAATTTTCCCGAGGTGATTTTATGAATATCGACGATTTCAAAAAAGCAAAAATCGAAGCAATGAAGGCGCACGACAAAGATACCGTCACGGCTTTTAACGCGCTCATAAACAAACTTATGCTCTTCAATATCGAAAAACGCAGCAAAGGCGAGGAAATGTCCGACGCCGACTACGTCCAGATCCTGAAAAAAACGCAAAAGGAACTCTTTGAAGAAAAGGACGCCTTTGAAAAGGCAGGCAGAGCCGACACCGTGCTGTCTTTGAACAACCAAATCGCGGCAATCGAAAAGTACCTGCCCAAAATGATGAGCGAGGACGAAATCAAAGCCGTCATTATGACATTGCCCGACAAATCGGTGCCAAGCGTAATGCGCCACTTCAAGGCGGAATACGCCGGTAAATGCGATATGGCGGAAGTCAACAAAGTCCTGAGAAGTTTATAATTTTTCACGCGCCCACAAAAAACGACCGTTCCCACGGTCGTTTTTTATTGTCAAGTCGTGCATACTTTGATGCAGATTTCAGTAGTTCGTTAGTAATTTGTTTTTCCACTAATAGCCAACAGATAATTATACGAACGTTGCCAAAACTCAAAAAGGCGCGAATTATCGGTTTTTAATCGCGTCGACGGGTTTCTTTCGGGCGATAAAGTTTTTACGATATTTTTAATCTCAATCATAAAACCTCCGTGGCCGATGTTTTTACCGACCATAGGTATATTACACTTTATACAACGATATACTGTAAAACGAAATAGACCTTAATTTTCGCGCCCCGCCGCGCACGGCTTTCAATTTTTCAAAAGCGCAGATTTTTCGCATTAAAAAAGCATCTCGATTTGAGATGCTTCTTCGTTTTATTTTTCGGGTTTTTCGGGCGCGATTTTAAGCGAGCCGTTTTCCGCGTCGACGACTATTACGTCGCCTTCGTCAAGGTTGCCCGAAAGTATGATTCTGGCAACCGGCGTTTCGATGTGGCTTTCGATGAAACGCTTCAACGGTCTTGCGCCGAACGTTACGTCGTAGCCGCCGTCGATAATGACGTCTTTTGCCGCATCTGTAACTTTAAGGTGCAGATTTTGCCTTTCAAGCCTTGAATTGAGTTTTTCAAGCAACAAGCCGATTATCTTCTTTACACTGTCGCGAGTAAGCGGAGTGAACGTTACGATGTCGTCCAGACGGTTCAGGAATTCGGGACGGAACGTCGATTTCAACAAGGCTGAAACCTGCTCTTTTGCCTCTGACGAAATGTTGCCGTCTTTGTCGATGCCGTCCAGAATATACTGACTGCCCAGGTTACTGGTCATAATGATAATCGTGTTTTTGAAGTTGACCGTTCTGCCCTGACTGTCGGTAATTCTGCCGTCGTCAAGCACCTGCAAAAGCACGTTGAATACGTCGGGGTGCGCCTTTTCGATTTCGTCGAACAGCACGACGGAATAAGGTTTGCGCCTTACCGCTTCGGTAAGCTGACCGCCTTCGTCGTAGCCCACGTATCCCGGAGGCGCGCCGATAAGACGCGACACGCTGAACTTTTCCATATACTCGGTCATATCGATTCTCACGATATTTCTCTCGTCGTCGAAAAGGTAATTCGCAAGGGTTTTCGCAAGCTCGGTTTTACCGACGCCCGTCGGACCTAAGAACATGAAACTGCCGATAGGACGGTTTTCATCGGATATGCCCGCACGCGAACGCAGGATTGCGTCGGCGACTTTCGTGACCGCCTCGTCTTGACCGATAACTCTCTTGTGCAGTTCGTTGCCGAGATTCAAGAGTTTGGTTTTCTCGCTTTCCATAAGTTTCGTCACGGGGATACCCGTCCATTTTGCGACGATTTTTGCGATTTCGTCCGCCGTAACTTCGTCACGGAGCAGGCTTGAATTCTCGTGTTTGCCCGCCTTGCTTTCGGCTTCTTCCAGACGTTTTTGAAGTTCGGGAAGTTTGCCGTATTGCAGTTCCGCCGCGCGCGTGAAGTCGTAAGACCTTTTCGCTTCTTCGATTTCAAGGTTCACTTTATCGATTTCGGCTTTGGTTTCCTGCACGCCGACAATCTTTTTCTTTTCGTTTTCAAGCTGGGCTTTCATCTCGTTGAACTTCGCGTTAAGTTCCGCAAGTTCCTTTTCGATGCTCGCCTTGCGCTCCATCGACAGTTTGTCGCTTTCTTTTTTTAATGCGGATTCTTCGATTTCAAGTTGCATTATCTTGTGCGAGATGTCGTCCATTTCGGCAGGCATGCTGTCGATTTCGGTACGAATCATGGCGCACGCTTCGTCGACAAGGTCGATTGCCTTATCGGGCAGGAATCTGTCGGTAATGTAACGGTCGGACAAGGTAGCCGCCGCAACGAGAGCCTGGTCGTGAATTCTCACACCGTGATAGATTTCGTATCTTTCTTTCAGCCCCCTTAAAATCGCGATCGTGTCTTCGACGTCGGGCTGATCGACGGTCACCGGTTGGAAACGACGTTCAAGCGCGGGATCTTTTTCGATATACTTGCGGTATTCGTCCAAAGTCGTCGCGCCGATGCAGTGCAACTCGCCACGGGCAAGCATAGGTTTCAGGAGATTGCCTGCGTCCATGCTGCCTTCGGTCTTGCCTGCGCCGACGATCGTGTGCAATTCGTCGATGAACAAAAGCGTCCTGCCTTCCTGTTTTTTGATTTCGTTAAGGACGGCTTTCAGCCTTTCTTCAAATTCGCCGCGGTACTTCGCGCCCGCAATCAACGCACCCATATCCAGCGCGAAAACCTTTTTGTCTTTCAATCCTTCGGGGACGTCGCCGCGTACGATACGCTGTGCAAGCCCTTCAACGATTGCGGTCTTGCCGACGCCAGGATCACCGATAAGCACGGGGTTGTTTTTCGTCTTTCTGGAAAGAATCCTTATGACGTTTCTTATTTCCTCGTCACGGCCGATTACAGGGTCGAGTTTCCCGCTCCTTGCCCTTTCGACAAGGTCGTATCCGTATTTATTGAGCGCTTCGTAAGTGTCTTCCGGGTTGTCCGTGGTGTTGGGCGCGGTTTTGATTTTTTTCAAAGCCTCCAGAAACGCCGCCTTGTCCACGCCGTACGCCGAAAACAGTTTTTTTAGATTCGCCGTCTGGTTGTCGAGAATACCTTCAAAAAGATGCTCGACTCCGACGTACGCGTCGCCGTCTTTTTTGGCATACTTTTCGGCAGCGGCAACGACTTTCGCCGCTTCGTTACCGAGATACATGCTCGCGCCTTCGCCCGAAACCCTCGGGAAAGATTTAATCACGTTTTCGACCACGCCTTTAAGACTGTCGGCGCTTACTTGCAGTCCTGTTAAAATCTTATAAATGAGTCCGTTTTCGTCGTTAAGCAAAGCATATAAAAAATGCTCGGGCTTAATTTCCTGATTGTCGTGTTCGAGAGCGATGTTTTGCGCGCCCTGCACGGCCTCAACGGCTTTTGCGGTATATTTATTAGTATCCATATATTATTTATCCTCCTTTTTACGATAATACATACGCGAGCGTTGGCAGTCAGTGTTACAAACCGTTAGCACTCGCAACCTTTGATTGCTAATTATTGTAACACTTATTTACGATTTGTCAATACCTATATGAAAAAAAGTTAATGAAAAATACAACAAAAAAAGCACGCAAAGCGTGCTAACGGTAATTATAAAGAAATCGAAATATAATCTGACAATTAATTATTCCCCAAAAACGGCACAAATTAAGTCTATGTTTATCCCAAAATCGTCAGAATTTTGATGAAAAAATCTATCCCAAAAACGGCATAAATTAGATGGATTTTTGGGGTTCTTGACGGGTTCGTGCGAAGGCGCGTACTTGTCGTACGTAACTGAGCAAGGTTCCGTCAAAACGCCGAAAAGGCGCTAATTTCGTCACAAACTTCGCTTTTGACCAAACAACCTCTTTATATTCGCTTGTTTGTCTTTTGCTTGTTTGTTCCTTGTCCCCACGGGTACCCAGTATCCCGCGGGGTCCCCAAAATTAAAATCGTCAGAATTTTGATTAAAAAACTTTCCCAAAATCGTCATAATTTTGATGAGATTTTGACGTTTCTTGGCAAGTTCTTACGAGGGCGCGTACTTTGGCGTACGTAACCGAGTAAGGTTTTGCCAAAAACTCAAAAGGTCGCAAAATTATGACGATTTTGCAACGAGGGCGGCAGCACCTAAGATACCAGCCTCATTTTTAAGCGTCGCCTTAACAACCTTAATATACGGATTTCTTTTGCCGCCGTAACTGTAACGGGTGACGTACGCTTGCAGGCGTTTTATGAACCAGTCGCCCTGATTGCTAATTCCGCCGCCCATAAAGATTATTTCGGGACGGATATAGTTGCCGATATTCACAAGTCCTTCTCCGACGTATCTGATATATCTTGAAACAAGGGCTTTTGCGGTTTTGTCGCCCGCGTTCATCGCGTCGAATGCCGTGCGCCCCGTGACCTTCCCTTCTTTTTTGGCGATTTCGTTCATCAGACTTTCGGGGTGTTTTTCCATCGCGCGTTTGGTATCGCGGATAAGAGCCGTTGCCGACGCATACGCTTCCCAGCAACCGCGCCTGCCGCAACCGCATTTTTCGCCGCCCATACGAATGACGGTGTGTCCGCCCTCGCCACCTGCGCCTTTGAAGCCGGAAATCAAATTACCTTTGACAAGTGTACCTGTCCCTACGCCTGTGCCGAGTGTCACCATGACAGCATTTTGCACGCCTTTCATATCGCCGAACACCGATTCGCCGATGACAGCGCAGTCCGCGTCGTTGCCTATATACACGGGAAAATCGAAATATTTTTTGAATTCCGCGCGGAAATCGTAATCGCGGAAGTAAATATTGCAGGTATAAAAAATCTTTGCAGTGTCGGGATCGACCGTGCCGGGGACGCCCATGCCCATTCCCGCGATCTCGTCCGTCGAAATGCCGGCGCCTTCCAAAAGTTTTGCGACAAGCCCCGCGATATCTTTTGTGTTGTCGTCGGACGGTTGCGTCGGTTTTGTAACAACGCTGTCTTTCACGATTATGTTGCCGTTTTCGTCGACGATGCCGCCTTTAATGCTCATACCGCCCACGTCGATACCTATATAATACATGTTCAAATCCTTATTTTTTTTCTTAATTTTACCACAAATACACGGCGCGCGCAACGGTTGCGCCAGGACATTTTCAGGCGGCGCGCAAAATTCTTCTTGATTTATCACGTTATCGTGTGATACAATACTTCTAAGAATAATGATTATTGGGGATTTATATTATGTTGAAACCGGAAGAAATTATTGCGGCAAGGATTCTTATGAACACCAACGAGGTTTTTTTGTCCTCGGTCGGCGCAGGGGGCGGTCCACGTTCCAGCATTATCACGAAACTTCGCTCGGAAGGACACAACGTCATTTATTTCGGCGCGCCGATTAACAGCCAGAAAGTCCAGAATATCCGACAAAATCAGAACGCAAGCATTTGCTATTACAGCGGCTCGGACAGCATCACGCTTTTGGGCAGGGTTGAGTTTGTCACCGACAACACTTTAAGGAAGCAACTCTGGCACGAATGGTGCAAAAAAACCAACGCGATCGCGCTTAACGAGTACGACTTCTGCCCGATGAAGTTCACGACGACGGAAGCCACTTTCTGGATACGAAACAAGCTTTCGACCTTCACTTACGAATAATCGCGATTAAAGAATAATCAAAGTTCGTACCGAATATAAATACCGTATGAAATATACGGTAATTCGGGTTGGCTTTGGCGAGAACGCCTCATCTTTGGCAAGAAAATACAAAACGACCGAAAGGTCGCTTTTTTTATTGAACGATAATCCGCTTTTCTTTGAGGGGGAACGGCTTATCGCGGCGGAATTCCACGGAAAAACCTGCGTCGCAAGACCTTTCGACACGGCGGAAACCGTCGCAAAAAGGACGGGAACAAGAAAAGAAGAAGTGATCCGTCTGAACGGCACCGACAAATTCTTCCCCGGTCAGAACGTGATTCTTTCGGATTATGACGAATAAGAAAAGTATTTTCAAATCGGTCGCGGTCGTTACGGCATTTTCGGTCGCGACAAGACTTTTTGCGTTTTTGTTCAAAGTTTTCGTGTCGCGGCAGTTCGGCGCGAGCGTTGTCGGCGTATATCAGATGGCGTTGAGTTTTTATTTTTTCGCGTCGGCGGTTGCGCTCAGCGGACTTCCGACGGTGATAAGCCGAAAGATTGCCGAGGACGAAAAAACGGGCGGCGAAAACGTATCGTCGCTTATTTCGACCGCGCTTGTTTTATCGCTGTCATCGGTACTCCCGATACTTTCGGTAATATATCCCGTCGCTTTCCTTTTGCCGTCGGTTTTTGCGGACGAGCGGGTTTTGCCGCTTATCGTAATTATGCTGCCCGCACTTCTGAGCACGAGTATTTACAACGTTATCCGCAGTTGGTTCTGGGGAAAAAGGTCTTTTCTTGCGTTCAGTTTCACCGAGATGCTGGAAGAAGTCCTTCGCATTACTTTCACGCTGATATTTTCGCTGGGACTTATCGCCGCCGTAACGCCGCTTAAAGGGCTTGCGGTAGGTTTTTTGGTGTCGGATATTGCGTGCGCCGTCGTACTTTTCATACTGTTTTTGATAAAAAAAGGTAAATTCGGCCGTATTAAAGACATTCCGGCAGTGTTAAAGCCCTCGCTTCCGATAACGGCGATGCGCGTTTTCGGCGGAGTCATCGGCGCGTTTACGGCAATCGTGATTCCCGTCCTGCTCATAAAATACGGCATGGAAAAAAGCGACGCGTCGGCAACTTTCGGACGTGTTACAGGAATGGCGATGCCCCTTCTTATGGCGCCGACCACTCTCACGGGCGCGCTGTCCGTCGTGCTGATTCCCGAAATCGCGACGATTAAACACGACGACAAATCCGCGATGTCCGCGCGCATTGACGGCAGCATAAATTTTGCGATAATAATCGCAGCCCTTTTCACGATTTTGTATATCCCGCTTGGAAAAGAAATCACGACTTTCGTGTTCAAAGACGAGTTTTCGGGCGTGTATCTTTCAAACGTCGCGCTTATGCTGTACCCGCTGGGGCTCAACCAGATTTCGACGTCGATATTAAACTCGATGGGGCTTGAAAAGAAATCCTTTTTCAATTACGCCGTCGGCGCGGCGATACTTATGATTCTGACGCTCGCGCTGCCGAAGTACGTCGGGATTTACGCTGTCGCGATCGGGGGCGCGGCGGGAAGCGTCATCTCGTCTTTTCTGAACCTTAACGCGCTCAATAAAAAAGCGCGGATTCTGGACAATCCCAAAAAGACCGCGCTTGCAATATTGTTGTCGTTTCCGCTTGTCGCGCTGACCTGTCTTCTGAAAAACCTGCTGTTTTTCAAAATTCCGCCGTTTTTCGCGATTGCGATTTCGGGCGGAATACCCATGCTTTTGTACCTTGCGGCGTGCGTCGCTTTCAGAATCTTCGACATTACTCGCTTTTACAAAACGACGCGGAAAAAATCTTTGAAAAAACGGGATAAATCAAAAAAGTAAGCCCGATGTTTATCGCAGTAACAGGCGTTTGCGTAACCGCGCGCACCCCCATATAGGCAAAAAACGTCTGCCCTTTGTTGAGCCCCATAAGATACAATGCGTACGTGTTTATGAAAAGCGTGCAGACGACGTAAACCAAAATATACGATATTGCGATATTCACGTACGGCATCGCGCCGCCGAGTTTTTTGATTTTAATATACGACGTGAGCCCCGGGATAACGCCGATAAGCACCGACGCGCAAAGAATCACCGGGTTTGGCGCATACCCGCCGCCGACGAAACAGCCGATCACGTCGCCGAGTCCGCCGACAAGTCCGCCGGCAATCGGCCCGAAAAAGTACCCCGCAAGAAAACATACCGTATAAGTCAGCGTGATTTTGAGCGTGCCTAAGCGCGGCGAGAATATGCCGACAACGACGTTCAACGCCACGAATACCGCAAGGTACGCAATCTTTTGCGCCGTGAAATAACGTTTTTTTTCGGAAGACTCCCCGACGGAAACGTCGGGTTCTTGTGCAACGATTTTGTTTTTGAGCATAAAAAAACCTCCTTTAAGAGGTTCGCGTTAAAAGCCGCGCGAAAACGCGGTACTTCGCAGCGAACGCGACAAGCCACCGCAGGTTTCCCTTTCGTTTGCGGGCGACATTCCATCCCGCAACACTTAACGCGACTTATCTACTCTGCAACGCTAATAATAAACTATCCGCGCCGAAAAATCAAGCGGCGGCGCATAAATCGCGAAAACTTAAAAATAATAGCGATATGCTCAACGTTTTAATTCGCGCAATAATATTGTACTTTTTCCTGCTGGCGGCGATGCGGCTTATGGGAAAGCGGCAGTTGTCAGAGTTTCAGCCCTTCGAGTTTGCGATAACTCTCGTCGCGGCAGACCTTGCGTGCATTCCGATGTCGGACAACACCATTCCGATAATTTACGGCATAATCCCGATATTCACGCTTGTGATACTGCATAATCTTTTGACGTTTTTCGCAATCAAAAGTCACCGCTTCCGAAAACTCATCAACGGCAAGCCCGTTATTCTCATCGGCGACGGCAAAATCGACTGCGACGTGCTTAAAAAATGCGGAATGACCGCAAACGATCTTCTGGAAAGCCTGCGCGAACAAGGATATTTCAAAATCGGCGAGATAAACTACGCCGTGCTGGAAACAAACGGGAAAGTGTCCGTGCTGCAAAAGTTTGCAAACGCGCCGGTAACGAACGCCGACCTTAATATCGAAGGCGGCAGCAACAACCTTCCTTACAACGTCGTCGTCGAAGGCAGGTTTATGGGGGATACGTTCAAAAACATTACCCCTCCCCTTGAAAAGGACGTCGTCGTAAAAACGCTTGAAAAAGAGAATATGACAATCCGCGACGTGTTCTTGTTTTCCATTGACAAAGACGCGGCGTTTATACAAAGTTACGACGGGCGCGTCGTGAACACGATAATCGAAAAATGAAAAAAGCAGTTATCCTTTTTATAATATTTCTTATAATCCTGGGCGCGGGGATTACCGAGCACTTTTTCGTGCATAAAACCTTTGACGCCTTCAACGAGCGCATTGGAAAAATCGAAGTCGCCCTTCAAAACGACGACGTTGATTCCGCTCTTTCATACGCCGAAGACCTTCAAAACTTCTGGGCGAAAAAACGAAAACTCGTGGAGGCGATTTCCTACTGTCAGGACGCACGACAGGTCAACGTAATACTTGGGGAACTCACGGGAAGTTTAAGGTGCGAAGACACCGACAACGCTTTCAGCAAAATCGAAAGCCTGTATCAACTCATACAAAACATACGGGATATGCTGGACTTCAACGCCATTGATATAATTTAATTATTTCGACAAAAAAGCGGCTTTACAAATGTAAACCCGCTTTTTAACATTGTTTTTTTGCAATTTTTACATTACTTCAAAATTCTTTTAAGGAATTGTCCGGTATACGACTTTTCGTTTTCCGCGATATGTTCGGGCGTGCCGACGTCAACGATCGTACCGCCTCTGTCGCCGCCGTCGGGACCAAGGTCAACGATGTTGTCCGCAACTTTCACGACGTCAAGATTATGCTCGATAACGACGACGGTGTTGCCGCTCGACACAAGCCTTTGCAAGATTGCGATAAGTTTTGCAACGTCGTGGGTATGCAGTCCCGTCGTGGGCTCGTCCAGAATATACAGCGTCTTGCCGGTGCTGCGTTTGCTGAGTTCGGTTGCGAGTTTCACGCGCTGCGCCTCGCCGCCCGAAAGCGTGGTTGCGGATTGACCGAGTTTGATGTACCCGAGCCCCACGTCGTAAAGCGTCTTGATTTTGTTGTAAATCTTCGGAATGTTTTTGAAATATTCGCACGCTTCCTCGACGGTCATTTCAAGGACGTCGTTGATGTTTTTGCCCTTATATTTCACTTCCAGCGTTTCTCTGTTATACCGCTTCCCGTGGCACACGTCGCAGGGGACGTAAATGTCGGGCAGGAAGTGCATTTCGATTTGTATTATGCCGTCGCCACCGCAATTTTCGCACCTGCCGCCCGAAATGTTGAACGAAAATCTGCCCGCCGTATATCCCCTTGCCTTTGCGTCGGGAGTCGAGGCAAACAGTTCCCTTATCGGGGTGAAAACGCCCGTGTACGTCGCGGGATTGCTGCGCGGAGTGCGACCGATCGGCGACTGATCGATATTGATGATTTTATCAAAGTTATCGATGCCTACGATCTCGTCGTACTTCCCTTCCGTGAGGTTGCTTTTGTTCAGTTTGTTATAAACCGAGGGATAAATAATTTCGTTGACAAGGCTGCTTTTTCCGCTGCCCGAAACGCCCGTAACCGCGGTTAAAAGCCCGACGGGAATATCGACGTCGATGTTTTTCAGATTGTTTTGCCTTGCGCCGCGAACCGACAAATATCTGCCGTCGGGGCGTTTTCTTTCTTCGGGCACGTCGATTTTGAGTTCGCCCGACAAATACTTGCCCGTTATCGACTCCTTGCAGGCGATAATGTCGTCCACGCTGCCTGCCGCAACGAGTTTTCCGCCGTGTATGCCCGCGCCGGGACCGATATCCACGATGTAATCCGCCGCGCGCATCGTGTCCTCGTCGTGTTCGACAACGATAAGCGTGTTTCCGAGGTCGCGCAGTCCTTTCAGACTGCTTAGTAATCTTTCGTTATCCTTCTGGTGAAGCCCGATCGACGGCTCGTCAAGGATATACAACACTCCCGTAAGTCCGCTGCCGATTTGTGTGGCAAGCCTTATCCTTTGCGATTCGCCGCCCGAAAGCGTCGAGGCGGAGCGGGAAAGCGTAAGATAATCGAGCCCGACGTTTACCAGAAATTTCAGCCTTGCGCGGATTTCTTTGATTATCCTTTCGGCAATGAGCGTTTTTTGTTTGTCAAGAACGAGCGCGCCGAAAAATTCGTCGATTTTTTTCACCGACATATCCGAAAGTTCCGCAATGTTAAGCCCGCCGACAGTAACCGCGAGCGCTTCCTTTTTCAGGCGTTTTCCGCCGCACGTTTTGCATGGCACGGACACCATATATCTTTCGATTTCGTACTTAACGCCGTCGCTTGTCGTTTCGCGATAGCGGCGCATAAGGTTGTTGACGATACCTTCGTATTTCGTCATGAATTGCCCGCGGAAACTGCGTGAGTTATAATCCATCGGGATTCTTTCGTCGACGCCGTACAAAATCGCGTCAAGTTTCCACTTCGGCAAGTCTTTAATCGGAGTCGTGAGCGAAAAATCCAGCACCTTCGATAACGCTTTCATTTGCGAGCGCACGATGTCGCCACTGCCGAGATTCCACCCCGACGGCGCGGCAAGTCCGCCGTTTCCGACGCCCAGATTTTCGTCGACGATAATCTTTTTCAGGTCGATTTCGTTGCGGAAGCCCAGCCCGCCGCATTCGGGACAAGCCCCGTACGGATTATTGAACGAAAACAGTCTGGGTTCCAGTTCTTCGATGCTGACGTCGCAATCGGGACAACTGTATTTCGTGCTGTAAATCGTCGTCTTTTTTGCGTTTTCGACGACGACAAGTCCGTTTGCGAGTTTAAGCGCGGCTTCGACGCTGTCCGTCAGACGTCTTTCCGAGCCTTCTTTTACGGCGATACGGTCGATTGTCACCGATATATCGTGTTTTACGTTTTTGTCAAGGACGATTTCTTCGTCAAGGGTATAGTCGATGCCGTCCACACGCACGCGGACGTAGCCCGACTTTTTGAAGTCTTCAAGTTCCTTTCTGTATTCGCCCTTTCTGCCTCTGACAACGGGTGCCATGATTATGACCTTATTGTCGCCCGACTGCACGGTGCTTTCGATGATTTTGTCGGTAATCTGGTCAACCGTCTGATGTTCGATTTCCCTGCCGCACTTCGGACAATGCGGAGTGCCGACGCGGGCGTACAAAAGCCTTAAATAATCGTAAATTTCGGTAACGGTGCCCACCGTCGAGCGCGGGTTTTTGGACGTCGTTTTCTGGTCGATGGAAACGGCGGGGGAAAGCCCTTCGATATATTCGACGTCGGGTTTTTCCATTTGTCCCAAAAACATACGGGCGTAGCTTGACAGACTTTCGATATACCGTCTTTGCCCTTCGGCAAAAATCGTGTCGAAAGCAAGCGACGACTTACCGCTGCCGGAAAGCCCCGTGAACACGACAAGTTTGTCGCGCGGGATTTCGACGTCGATGTTTTTAAGGTTATTCTCTTTTGCTCCTTTTACAAAAATTTTGTCCGTCATTTACGTTATCTTCCAAGTTCTTTTTTAAGTTCGGATATTCTGTCGCGAAGTTTGATTGCCGCCTCGAAATCCAGCCCTTCCGCCGCGACTTGCATAAGTCCTTTCAGACGTTCAAGCTCCGAAGCGATATCTTTACGGTCGCGTTTTGCGTCTTTATCCAGCTTTTTGGTGATTTCGATTGTATTTACGATTTCTTTCACGACGGTGTGCGGCACGATGCCGTGCGCCGCGTTATAGTCGGATTGTATCTTTCTTCTGCGGTTTGTTTCGTCGATTGCGCGCTGCATGCTGCCCGTTATCGTATCGGCGTACATAATAACCCTTGCGTCGACGTTTCTTGCGGCGCGGCCAACGGTCTGGATAAGCGCGGTTTCGCTTCTTAAAAACCCTTCCTTATCGGCGTCGAGAATCGCGACGAGCATTACTTCGGGAAGATCGAGCCCTTCTCTTAAAAGGTTGATCCCTACAACCACGTCGACGTCGCCTTTTCTCAAAGAATTGATGATTTCGATTCGTTCCAGCGTGTCGATGTCACTGTGCATATACTTGACTTTGATCCCCTTTTCTTTCAAAAACGAAGTAAGGTTTTCCGCCATTTTTTTGGTGAGCGTCGTAACAAGCGTTCTGCCACCCTTTTCGACGGTCAGATTGATTTCGGAAATAAGGTCGTCGATTTGTCCTTCGACGGGGCGTATAAAAATTTCGGGGTCGATAATGCCCGTAGGACGTATGAGCTGTTCCGCCACCTGGTCGGCTTCCTGCAACTCAAACGGGGCGGGAGTCGCCGACACGCACACAAGCTGATAAATCCTTTTTTCAAACTCGTCGAAACGGAGCGGACGGTTGTCGAAAGCGGCGGGCAGACGGAAACCGTATTCCACAAGGTTTTCCTTCCTGCTTCTGTCGCCGTTGTACATACCGCGGATTTGCGGAATCGTCATATGGCTTTCGTCGATGAAACAGACGAAATTTTTCGGGAAGAAGTCCAACAAAGTGTACGGCGGTTCGCCGGGTTTCCTTCCGTCAAAGTATCTGCTGTAATTTTCGATGCCGCTGCAATAGCCCATTTCGCGCATCATTTCGACGTCGTACGCGACGCGCTCGCCGATTCGTTGCGCCTCGATAAGTTTATTGCGGTCGGTGAAATATTTCACCCTTTCTTCCCTGTCTTTCGTGATGAGTTTGAGGGCGTTTTCCATACGGCTTTCGCCGACGACGTAATGGGTTGCGGGGAAAATGACTGCGTGTTCGAGCCTCGACAACGGCTTTCCCGTAAGGGCGTCGATTTCATAAAGTTTTTCGATTTCGTCGCCGAAAAACTCAACCCGTATCGCGACTTCCGAATTTGACGACGGGAATATATCCACAACGTCGCCGCGCATTCTGAATGTGCTGCGCTGAAAGTCGATGTCGGCGCGCTTATATTGTATATTCACGAGTTTACGCGCCAAATCGTCACGGTCAAGCGTCATTTCGGGGCGCAAAGAGATGGACAGGTTAAAGTATTCTTCGGGTGCGCCCAGCCCGTATATACACGATACCGAACTGACGACGATGACGTCGTTTCTTTCGCAAAGACTGCTTGTCGCGCTGTTTCTGAGTTTGTCGATTTCGTCGTTGACTTCCAGCTCCTTTTCGATGTAAGTGTCGCTTCTCGGGATATACGCTTCGGGCTGATAGTAGTCGTAATACGATACGAAAAACTCCACGCGGTTATCGGGGAAAAACTCACGAAACTCGTTGCAAAGCTGCGCCGCAAGCGTCTTGTTGTGCGCGATAACGAGCGCGGGACGTTGCACCCTTTCGATGACGTTTGCCATCGTAAAGGTTTTGCCGCTTCCCGTAACGCCCAGAAGCACCTGCGTACGAAACCCGTCGTTCAGTCCCTCGACAAGTTTTTCGATTGCCTGTTCCTGATCGCCGTTCGGTCTGAATTTCGATTTTAACTGAAAAAGATGATTTTCCATCAACGAAACTTGCCCATGATAAGCGGGGCGATGATATATCTTATGATGATTGCGATCGTGCCGGAAACGATTGCCGTGCATACCGTAATCAGCAGTTTGTTGTAAACGCTTTTGCGCCACGCCCTTTCGACGCGCGCGAACGAAAGCCCTTTCTGATGCATCGTGATGCAATACGTCAGTTCGCCGTGGTTGTCGGCGGAAATGTATTCCAGATAATCGTCGAGCGCAAGCCCTTTGAGCATAGGTTCGAGTTCTTCGGGGGTGTAGGCGTAATCGTACGGCAACGCCTCAAAAATTTCAAGCGGTTTCACCAGACAAACGCCCTCGTCGTTTTTTTCGGCGAGGTTAAGAAGGACGTGCATAAGCGCCCTTTCTTTTTTATTCAGTGCGTGTTTTTCAACTGCCATAGTCCGCCTCTTATTTCATTTTCAGGAAAACGCCGATAAGAAGAGCGATCGCGCTTGCGATGAGCCCGCCGAGGAGCGCTCCCCAGAACGCCGCTTTTCTTATCATTTTCCTTAAAGAGATGCTGTCAAGCTTGATTTCTTTCGACTTGCCTTTTTCGCCTGCGACGGGAACGTCGACGGACGCGGTGGGGTGCGAGTCGTGCGGTTCCGCCTTTTCGATGGCGCGCGCTTTTGCAAGCGTGGCAAGGCAATACTCGTCCACCGTCGAATATTTGACTTTGATATAATCGTTGTCGGACAACGTGCGGATTATCCCCGAAAGTTCCACCTTTGTGCAACGGTCGGAATCGGACAATTTCGCGATGATTTCGTCCGCGTCGATGATTTTATAGGCGCCGTCCGAAAAGTCGTTAAGAACAGTCAGCACGGCGTTTAATTGCCTGTCAAGCATATACTACCTCATTTTAGTTACCCTATTATACCACCTGCAAGGTCAAATTGCAAGCCCTAACAAAAGTCTTTCAAAAAGTCGATTGAAAATTAGTATTTCAATTTGCTTTTATTTTATAATAAAGTGTGCTATCATTGACTAAATTATAAATTTTCGAGTGAATATGAATCTTTTAAGCAAGTTTTTGAATAGAACGGATTTTTCGGACTACGACGATTTCAGAAGAAACGCGAAACTTTGCGTTCCGTCCGATTTTAACTTCGGATTTGACGTCGTGGACGAATACGCAAGGCTTTGTCCCGAAAAACGCGCCCTTGTATGGTGCAATCAGAAAGGCGAAGAAAAAGTCATCACCTTTGGCGAAATGAAGGAATTGTCGCTGAAAATGTGCAACGTCATTTCGTCGTACGGCGTGAAAAAAGGCGACTTCGTAATGAGTATGCTCAACCGTCGTTGGGAATACTGGGTACTTGTCGTGGCGTGCTGCAAAATGGGTGTCGTCCTTATCCCCGCAACGCACATGCTCACCCCGAAAGACGTCGCGTACCGCGTGAATGAGGCGGGCGTGAAACTGCTGTTTGCGACGGAAGAAGAAGACGTTGCGGAACATATCTCGCTTGCCCTTCCCGATTGCAAAAACCTGAAAGGCGTATTGTCGGTAAACGGCGCGCACTTCGACAACCTTGACGAAAAACTTGAAAACGCGCCCGCGGATTTTTCCTTTGACGCGCGCCCGAACCCCCGCGATCTGATGCTCGTATATTTCACTTCGGGCACGACGGGTATGCCCAAAATGGTCATGCACGACTTTTTGTATCCTTTGGGACACGTTTTCACCGCAAAATACTGGCAGGACGTCGTCGACGACGGCTTGCACTTCACTATGGCAGAAACGGGCTGGGCAAAATGCAGCTGGGGCAAAATCTACGGTCAGTGGATATCGGGCACGGCGGTTTTCGCCTACGACTACCACGGCAGATTTACCCCCACGGACGTCTTGCCGCTTGTGAAAAAATACGGGATAACGACTTTTTGCGCCCCGCCCACGATTTACAGATTTTTGGTGAAAGAAGACTTGTCGAGTTTCGATTTATCCTCGATAAAACATTGCTCCACCGCCGGCGAAAGTTTGAATCCCGAAGTGTTCAAACAGTTTGAAAAAGCGACCGGGCTCAAAATTTACGAAGGTTTCGGTCAGACCGAAGGCACGGTAATGCTGGGCACGTTCAAATACTTGTCCCCCGTCACGGGCAGTCTCGGAAAGCCCAGCCCCCTGTACGACGTGCGCCTTATCGACGACGACGAAAACGAGGTTAAACCCGGCGAAGAAGGCGAAATCGCCATACTGAAATCGGAAAATCAGTGCGGACTCGTCGCGGGCTACTTCAAGGACGAGGCGCGCACCGCCGCCCTTAAAAACGACGTTTACTTCCACACCGGCGACCTTGCCTATCAGGACAAAGACGGCTGGTTCTGGTACGTCGGAAGAAAGGACGATATCATCAAATCGTCGGGCTACCGCATCGGACCTTTCGAGGTCGAAAGCGCGCTTATGGAACACCCCGCGGTGCTGGAATGTGCAATCACCGCCGTCCCCGACGACCTGCGCGGACAAATCGTGAAAGCGACAATCGTCCTGACCAAAAACTATCAGCCGTCGGACGCGCTTGTCAAGGAACTGCAAAACCACGTGAAAAAGGTAACCGCGCCGTATAAATACCCGCGCATCGTGGAGTTTGTAAAAGAACTTCCGAAAACGACGTCGGGCAAAATCCGCCGTGTGGAAATCCGCGAAAACGACAAAAAATAATAATATCCATTTCGGTATATCCCAAACAAAAAAACTCCGCCGTGGCGGAGTTTTTTAATGCGTTTTTTGTGCGTTTTTTGTGCGGTTTTGTGCGGTTTTGCGCGGTTATTTTTTGTTGTCGCGATCGTCTTTGCGCTTTTTCGCTTCCATTATGTTGACAAAAAAGATTATGCCCACAAGCACGACAAGCCCGACCAGAATCCACACTTTGTAGGTGTTGAAAAAGATCTGCACCTTTTCCCAAAGCGTTTGTGCCTGAGCGATTTTTTCCTCAAAATTTTTGATTGTGTCGCCGATTGCGGACAGTGTGATTTCTTTCATTATTCTTCAACGCGGATAAGCGCGGCGACGTTTTTCACGCCGTCAAGAGCGGTGATTTCTTTCAACGCTTTTTCAATGATTTTCTCGTGGCTCAGGTGCGTGACGAAGATAATGTCCGTCTTTGAATTGACGTTTTCTTCGTTCTGAAAAACCTTTTCGATACCGATTTTGTTTTTGCCGAAAACGGTTGAAATTCTGCCCAGAATTCCTTCACGGTCGGTGGCGCATATACGGACGTAATACTTGCTCTTAAAATCGGTGATAAAGTCCGAATCGCGACTTGAACCGTCGTTTTTGAACGGTAAATAGCGTGGTTTGCGCTGATGCGCCGCATAAATAATATCGCTGACGATTGCGCTGCCGGTGGGCAGATCGCCCGCGCCCCTGCCGTAAAGCATAATATCGCCGACGCTGTCGCCTACAAGATACACGGCGTTGAAACTGCCCGACACCGCCGCAAGCGGATGGCTGCTTTTAATGAACGCGGGATGCACGCGCGCCTCGATTTTTCCGTTGTTGTTTTTGCTGATTGCAAGGAGTTTCAGCGTGTAGCCGAGTTTCTTCCCCGTATTTATGTCGTCCACGGAAATCTTCGTGATGCCCTCGCGATACACCCTTTGTACGGGCACTTTTTTGTGATAGGACAGCGTGGACAGAATCGACAGTTTGTACGACGCGTCAAAGCCTTCGACGTCGGCTGTCGGATCGAATTCGGCATATCCGAGTTCCTGCGCGGATTTCAGCGCATCTTCGTACGACGTGCCGTTTTCGCTCATCGCCGACAAAATATAGTTCGTCGTGCCGTTTATTATGCCCTTAATCGACAAAATCGTATTTGCCTGCATGCCTTCGGTAATCGTGCGGATTATGGGCACGCCGCCGACGCAACTCGCCTCGAAATACAGCCCCGCCTTGCCGCGTTTTGCCGCCGCTTCGAGTTCGTGCCAGTGTTTTGAAAACAATTCCTTATTTGCGGTGACGATGCTTTTGCCCGCTTCCAGAGCCTTGATAAGGAACGTCCTTGCGGGTTCGATACCGCCGAAAAACTCGCAAACTATCGAGATATCTTTGTTATTTACGACGTTGTCGATGTCGGTTGAAACGATGTCGGGATTTACGCCCAATTCTTCAACCCTTTTCATATTGCGTTCAAGCACGTGCAGGACTTCGATATCGAGCCCTTCGTACTTTTTGAAAGCTTCGTGGTTTTTTTCCAGAATCTTATAAGTGCCGCCCCCGACCGTACCCAGTCCGAGCAGCGCGATGCCGACTTTTTTCATTCGTTATTACCTTCTTTATTCATATCGTACAAAATTTTAAGCCCTTTGAGAGAAAGCGAGCGGTCAACGACGTCGATAATCGACTTGTCCGCGTTGACGACAAGTTCCGACAAACCGCCCGTCGCGATGACTTTCGCATCTTTCATAAGCGGATTTTCGCGGAATTTTCTGACAATGTAGTCAACCTGCCCCGCATATCCATAAACCGCGCCCGATTGCATACCCTCGATTGTGGAACGGGCAATCGCGTCTTTCGGCGGAACAAGTTCGAAACGGGGAAGTTTCGCGGCGGTGTTCACAAGGCTTTCCGACGCGGTTTTGACGCCGGCGCAAATCGCGCCGCCCAAAAACGTGCCGTCTGCGGTAACCGCATTGAACGTCGTCGCGCTGCCGAAATCCACAACGATAAGCGGCCCGCCGTATATAAAGTGCGCCCCGACCGCGTCGACGATCCTGTCCGCGCCGAGTTCGATGGGGTTGTTATATTTGATTTTCAAACCCGTTTTAAGCGTGGCGTCCACGAAGACGGGCTTTTTCTTCATATAGTACGTGCACATATGTTCCACCGTGTAGTTGAGCATGGGCGCAACGGACGACATGATAATGCCGTCGATATCCTGAAATTCAACGCCGACGTTTTTGAACAAGTCGTACAAAATCATTCCGAGTTCGTCCGCGGTGCGCTTTGCCTCGGTTGAAAGACGCCAGCTTTTTTTCAGGACGTCGCCGTCGTACACGCCGAGTTTCATATTCGTATTTCCTACGTCGATAACAAGTAACATTTTTTAATCCTTATCGTGATTTTACGTTATTATACCAAAAGCGCGCGCATTTTACAACTATTATTTTTCAAACATATATGATACGCGTTATAAATATAATTTTTATATGCAAAAAGTAAAATGGCTTTACGCCGCGTTTTTCGCGCTTTCGTTTGCGCTTATCGTGGAATGGACGGGAAGTTTCACCGTGCAAAGAAACCTATCGTGGTTTTTTGGGCTAAGTCTTCCGGTGTTTTGGTTGGACACGACGGCGTTCACGGCGTTGTTCTCGGCCGCGACGGCACTTGAAGCGTTCGTCGTGTCCGACGCGCTCGTCAAAGACGCGGTAAATCCGACATTCGGCTTGTATGCATCGGTCAAGTTTTCGTCCGCATTGTTCCTTGCGCTGTTTTTCGCGGCAAGAAATCCTCTTTTGGGACTTGTCACAATGACTGTCACTTTGGCGTTAATGTGGATTTTTTGTATTTTTATTCTGCGATCCCGCGCGGGGAAGCTTGCAAAAGCCGCCGTTCCCGTCCTGCTTTTATGGTATTCGTATCTGTGGTCGCTGTCATACGCCGTCGCGATTATAAATTAAAAAAAGGACGGCGCCGCCCGCCGTCCCGAAAAAATGGTGCTTTTATGTATTATTTGCACCCGCCGCCACCGCCGCATCCGCAGCAGCAACACAAAATCACAAGCCACGGCCAGAAGCCGTACGCTCCGCCGCCGCATCCGCAACCGTCGTTGCAACCGCCGCCGCATCCGCCACAGCAGCAAAGAAGGATAAGAATCCATAACATGCAGTCACAGCCCGAACCGCCGCCGAAAAAGTTTCCGTTCATAGCACAACCTCCCTTTCATACTCGATAACCGCAAGGATTATCTATACTTCACAATACGCAAACTTCATTTTTTTTGTTACATAAAACCCTTGCCCGTCGGCGTTTCGCTTGACTTTTTCTTAATATGTAAATAGAATATAAATAATCTTTTTTATGAGGTATGCGTTTATGGCAAATCTGACAATGGATAAACTCGTCGCGCTTGCGAAAAACCGCGGCTTCGTCTTCCCGGGAAGCGAAATTTACGGCGGTCTTGCAAACACCTGGGACTACGGTCCTTTGGGCGTCGAACTTAAAAACAATATCAAAAAAGCGTGGTGGAAAAAATTCATCACCGAAAGCGAATATAACGTAGGTCTTGACTGCGCGATTCTTATGAATCCGAAAGTCTGGGAAGCAAGCGGACATATCGGCGGTTTTTCCGACCCTCTTATGGACTGCAAATCGTGCAAATCCCGTCATCGCGCCGACGACCTTATCGAAAACTGGAACGCCAAAAAAGGTATCACCCTTAACATCGCCGGCTGGACGAACGAACAGATGGAAGAATATATCAGGGAAAACAAAATCCCGTGCCCGATCTGCGGCAACTCCGACTTCACCGGCGTGAGAAAATTCAACCTTATGTTCAAAACTTTCCAGGGCGTCACGGAAGACACGACAAGCACCGTGTACCTTCGTCCCGAAACCGCGCAAGGTATCTTCGTAAACTTCAAAAACGTGCAGCGCACCACAAGAGCGAAAGTGCCTTTCGGCATCGGACAAATCGGCAAGTCTTTCAGAAACGAAATTACCCCCGGCAACTTCATCTTCCGCGTCCGCGAGTTTGAACAAATGGAACTTGAATTCTTCTGCAAACCCGGCACCGACCTTGAATGGTTCGATTACTGGAAGGAACACTGCAAAAATTGGCTTTACGGCCTTGGAATCAAGGAAGAAAACCTGCGCCTGCGCGACCACGATAAGGAAGAGCTTTGCTTTTACAGCCGCGCCACGACCGACTTCGAGTTCAGATTCCCGTTCGGCTGGGGCGAACTTTGGGGCGTTGCCGACCGCACCGACTACGACCTTAACTGCCATCAGCGCGTCAGCGGCGAAAATATGGACTATGTCGATCCCGTCACGAACGAAAGATATATTCCTTACGTTATCGAGCCGTCGCTGGGCGTCGAGCGTATGTTCCTTGCCGTGCTTTCAAACGCCTATGACGAGGAAGAAGTCGACGGCGATACCCGCGTTGTTTTGCATTTGCATCACGCTCTCGCGCCGTATAAGGTTGCGGTGCTTCCTTTGCAAAAGAAACAACTTGGCGACAAAGCGACGGAAATTTACCGTATGCTTCAAAAGCACTTTTCCTGCACGTACGACGAAAGCGCAAGCATCGGCAAACGTTACCGCCGTCAGGACGAAATCGGCACTCCTTTCTGCGTGACGGTTGACTTCGACACCCTTGACGACGACACCGTAACCGTGCGTGAACGCGACAGCATGGCGCAAATCAGAATGCCTGTCGATAAACTTGTCGAATATCTGGAAAAAGAACTCGCTTACTAAGATAAAATGATAAAAGGCTCGGTTTACCGAGCCTTTTTGTATGATTAAAGATGTTATTCGGTCGTTTACTTAAACAAATCAGAAAAAGAAAAGGCTATACCAGCCAGCAACTTGCCGACGCTTTGCACGTCTCCCGCAGCACTTACAGCCGCTACGAAAACGACTTAAAGGACGTGGAGCCCGACATACTTTTGGGCCTTGCGAATTTTTACGACACCACGGTCGACGACTTCCTACTCTGGAACGCGCTTATCAAGTCGCCCGATTATCCGATGAACGTCAACAAATTAAGGCGACTTGGAAAATTAAAATAATTTTTCGACGATCATTTCTTTCAGTTTATTCACGCCGTCCCCGGTTTTTGCCGAAATCACGACGGCGTTTTTTTCGTCTGTGGAAAAGCCTGCGTTTTCGTCGGCTTTGTTATAAACCGTTATAATCGGCGTGTCGGTAACGCCCAGCGACGTGAGGACGTCTTTCACGACTTTTTCCTGTCTTTCAAGGTCCTTTGAACTGCAATCCGCAACGTGCAGAATAAGGTCGGCGTACGTTGCTTCTTCCAGCGTGCTTCTAAAAGCGTCGACGAACTCGTGCGGGAGATTGTCGATGAAACCTACGGTGTCGGTCAGAAGATATTCCTTTCCGATATCGACGAAAATCTTGCGCGTCACGGGATCGAGCGTTGCGAAAAGTTTGTCTTCCGCCTTGACACCCGCTTTCGTCAGAAGGTTCATCAGCGTGGACTTTCCGGCGTTTGTATATCCGACGATGGCGACGGTTTTTATGCCCGATTTTTTGCGGCGTTCACGGCGCAAATCCCTTTCTTTTTTCAGAATTTCGATGCGTTCCGACAGTTCGTAAATGCTGCGGCGGATACGCCGTCTGTCGGTTTCGAGTTTGGTTTCGCCGCTTCCTTTCGTCGCTGCGCCGCCGGAGCCCCCGCCACCGATTCTCGACAATTCTTTGCCTTGTCCCAAAAGTTTCGGCAAAGTATATTTCATCATCGCGAGTTGCACTTGAAGTTTGCCCTCGTTCGAGGTTGCGTGCCGCGCGAAAATTTCAAGAATGAGCATCGGACGGTCGATGACCTTCGCGCCGACGTATTCTTCGATATTGTTCAGTTGACTTCCCGTGAGCATATTGTTGAAAATGACGAATTCCGCATTTTTCACCTGCACGAGGCGTTTGATTTCTTCAAGTTTACCAAGCCCCGCACAATAGCCCTTGTCGGGATTTTGTTTTTGGACAACCGCGCCTTTGACGTCAAGTCCCATCGTATCGGCAAGTCGTTTCAGCTCCTCGATTTCGACGTCGAGGTCGCTGCCCGTACCGACGTTTACAAGGATTGCCCCGCGCGTTTCGGGCGTATTGTCGACAACGTCGGGGATCACCGATTTTCTTTCGTATTCGGTGATTTTCGAAATCATTTCGGCGTCGTCGATTTTTGCCGCGGACTTAAAATAAAACCTGTCGATTTTTTTGCCGTTGATAAAAGCGACTTCGACGTCGTTTACTCTTCCGTGCAACACGCCGACGGCAATCATTGCGTCAAGGCGCATCGACGTGAGCGCGGACGTGTCCATATCCGACAGTTTCCCGCTTCCTTTCGGGTGAGTATGCACGCATCTCACGCCCTGAAAACGCTTGTCGCTGCGCTTCAACGAAAAATCTTCAAGCGATACCGTGCCGCTGTCTCCCACTCCCACCGCGACGACCTGTCCGTTTCTTGCGACGAACACGCAAATCTCGCGGTTTATTTTTTCGGTAATTTCGGCAATTGTCGAAAGAACCGTCCTGTCGATAAGAAGGTTTTTGTCGTACGCCCCGATAAGAGCGTCAAGCCGCGCAAGCACGGTTTGTTTTATTCCTTTCGTATTGCCGTAAACCATAATAAAATCCGTTAAGCCCTGGTGGAGTAGTTGGGGCTTTCTTTCGTAATCGTGATGTCGTGCGGATGGCTTTCGATAAGCGATGCGTTGGAAATTCTGACGAATTCCGCCGTGGTACGCAGTTCTTCGATGTTATGTTTTCCGCAGTAGCCCATACCGGAGCGGATACCGCCGACCATCTGATAAACGACGTCGGCAAGGCTTCCCCTGTAAGGTACGCGTCCCTCGACGCCTTCGGGCACGAGTTTTCTCGCGTCTTCGCTGTCCTGGAAGTATCTGTCTTTGCTGCCCGCCGCCATTGCGGAGATACTGCCCATTCCGCGGTAGACTTTAAAACTTCTTCCCTGGAACATTTCGATGTCGCCGGGGCTTTCCATAGTTCCCGCAAACAGGCTGCCGATCATGACCGCCGCCGCGCCCGCACCGATTGCTTTCACGATGTCGCCGCTGAATTTGATACCACCGTCGGCGATGACTTTCTTGCCGTATTTGTCGGCAGTTTCGGCGCAGTCCATAACCGCCGTGATTTGCGGCACGCCGATACCCGCGATGACGCGCGTCGTACAGATACTGCCGGGGCCCATACCGACTTTTATGATGTCCGCGCCCGCTTCAATCAGGTCGCGCGTGGCTTCCGCCGTTGCGACGTTACCCGCGATGACGGGAAGGCAAGGGAATTTCTTTTTGATATTTTTGACCGTTTCAATAACGATCGCATTGTGTCCGTGCGCCGTATCGACGGCGATTACGTCAACTTTGTTTCTGACGAGTTCTTCAACCCTTTCCATCGTGTTGTTCGCGATGCCGACCGCCGCTCCCGCAAGCAGTCTGCCGCCCGCGTCCTTTGCGGAGTTGGGATACTGAATGGCTTTTTCGATGTCTTTGATGGTGATAAGCCCTTTCAGATTGAAATCGGCGTCAACGATGGGCAGTTTTTCGATGCGGTGTTCGCCAAGAATTTCTTTCGCCTCTTCAAGCGTGGTGCCGACGGGCGCGGTCACAAGGTTTTTCCACGTCATTATATTGCCGATGGGCTGGTTGTAATTTGTCTCGAATTTAAGATCGCGGTTGGTAAGAATACCCACGAGTTTCCCTTCTTTCGCGATGGGAACGCCGCTGATTCTGTACTTTGCCATAAGCGCGACCGCTTCGGTAACGAGGTTGTCCGGTCCCAAGAAAAACGGATCGGTAATGACGCCGTGTTCGCTGCGCTTCACGCGGTCTACGTGCGCCGCCTGTTCTTCGATCGTCAGGTTTTTGTGAATGATACCGACGCCGCCTTCCCTTGCCATCGCGATTGCCATCTGGGATTCGGTAACGGTATCCATACCCGCACTCAGAAGCGGAATGTTGAGTTTAAGCCCTTTTGCAAGTTCCACCGACAAATCGACGTCTTTGGGAAGCACGTCGCTGCGCTTGGGGATAAGCAAAACGTCGTCAAAAGTTAAACCTTCCTTCAAAATCTTTGCCATTTGTACACCTCGTTAAAAATTATTTTCGGAAAAATTGTAAATTTTTCTTATGTTATAATATATGGGATTAAAAGTCAACGGATTTTTTGATTTTGCCGTCACGTTTTTTGAAAATTACGAAAACCGATAAAACGATTACGATAAGTATGCCCATTCCCGACACGACGGGATAATAATAATCGACGATATTCTCAAAAGAGAACAACGCCTGAAACGGAAGCGACAAAAGCGTGACGAAAATGACGCCCGTGGTTTTCTTTTTTTCGTCCGGCGCGATTATTTCCGCCGCCGTTTCAAGCGCGGATACCATCGTCGTAAATACCGAAAGAAGTATCACCGCGCCCGCCGCGTATTTAAGCCCGACTTTGTCCGCCGCGACATACACGGGCATTTCGCCGCCGCTCTTTTTCACGACAAGCGTGATAAGCGCAAGCATCGTCGCCATAACGACCGCAGTCGCGCACCCCGACGCCCAAATTGACTTCTTCGTCGCGGTTTTTCCAAGCCTTATCATCACGCCCATCGACAACATAACGTTCATCGCGGCGTACGTTATCCCGTTGAAAAAGTTGTATGCGCCGCTTGCTTTTTCTTTGTCGGAATATACGAAAATCACTATTGTCAGAAGAAGTATCACAGGCACCGCGACAGAGTTCAGCCCCTTCATAAACCTTAACCCGTTTGCAGCGATGAAACCCGCCGCGACAACCCACGCCACACTTGTGTATTTAATATCGAATATTTTCACAAAAAGGGTTTCAACACCCGAAAACATTGCTATAAAAGTGATATATGCACAAATGAACATACATACATCATAAAGAGCTTTTGCCTTATTCTGCAACATATGTTCATTGATTCTATCGTTGAATTTTGCGCCGATTGCCAAAAAATACGCATTGAAAAGTCCCAGTAAAATCCCCGAAAAAATCGGCACGGCAATGCTTGATCTTCCGAAATACAACAATACTTCCTGCCCCGTTGCAAACCCCGCGCCGATGACCGTCCCGATAAACACGGCGGCGCACTTCAATCCTTCTTTCATAAAATAACCCTATGCCTTGCGACACAGGGTTATGAATAAATAACATTATGAATATTCAGTTTTTCGTTTCGGCGGTTTCGGGATTTTCGCCGTTTTCCCCGATATGATTTATGTACTTGTAATACGGATCGTCCGAAAAATCTTTTTCTTCCGTCATCTCCCCGCCGAGTTCTTCGACGGCGTTTCTTATCTCGACAAATTCCACGTAATTTATATCGACCTCGCTTGCGAAACTTTTCAGAATATCGATTGCGGCGGGATCGCCGTATCTTCCGAGAAGCCCCGCGTACGTCGGCACGTCTTCGGCGCGCTGCAACATTGTAACGAGCCAGTAAAACACGTCCTTTCTCCCCTTGAAGTTTGAAAGTACCTCAACGAGGATTCCCTGATTTTTTTCGGGCACGGAGTTTATGATTTCCAATATTTTCTCGGGCACGCAGTCGTCGCCGTCGGACAGATATTCAAAAGCGACCGTTTTCACTTCGTCGGGCATTTCGTCGTTTGTAAGGACGGAAATGAAAATATCTTCGACTTCTTCGTCGTCGATTTCTTTAAGTAAAAGCGCGGCAAGAAGTTTTGCGTCCTTGTTGTTTTCGTACAAAAGCCCGTTCAGGTATTCGGTCGCGCCTTCCGCGCGCACGACCTCGTCGCAAATGGTGTCGGTAACTTCGATATTGTTTTCAAGGCATTTCGAAACGTAGTCGAAAATTTCGCCGTCTTCGCGAAGTTCCGCCGCGTACTCTTTCGGCGTTTTGCCGTCAAGGGTTTTGATCCTGACGTTTTCAAACCTGTTGAAAAGCATGCCGAGATCGTCTTCCAGCGCCTCATGCGAGGAATACTTTTCCTTATTTTTCCTTACGGCTTCCTGCACGTAAAGTTCAAACAATTTGTCAAGATTTTCAAATTTCATATTTTTCGTCAACCTCTTTTAATAATTCGACGTATCTAAGATACTTTTCGTCGATGACGGTCATGGGCGTCGAGCGTCTGACGCGATGCGTGGACAAGTCGCACAAGGCGTCTTTCATCGCAACCATACTGTCAATCGAATTCAACTCTTTCACAAGGTCTTTCGGGCTTAATTCGCTCATTAAAAACCCCGATATTCTTTTCAGTCTTTCGCTCAGCGCGTCCACGGCGGATTTCGGCTTTTGCTCACGCATAATCACCTGCGAAAAGGCAAAATACGCGGCGGCTTTCACGACGTCGTTAATTCCTTTTTCCCAGCCGTAATCGCCCATTTTCACGATTTTCAGTTTTTCGTCGATATTCGCGACGGCAACCTCGCCCGGCATTGCGTCCGAAAGATAAACCGTCAGCGCAAGGGTTTTGAGATACGGCGACGCGTACGGCGAAATAAGCAGTTTTTCGTACATATCGAACATTTGCTTGGAAACATACGTGGTAAGCCCCGTCATCAGGACGTACACGTTCTGCTCGTTCTCGTTAAGTAACACGTATTCGATATTTCTGTAAGCGTCCTTGTCGTATTTCAGGTAATTCATAAACCCGATGTTGTCCTGCATCTTCATTTTGAGATCGGACAAAATCCGCACGCGTTTAAGCATCACTTCCATATCGCCGTACGGTATAAGACCGTCTTCGCCGTCGTTGATTTTGTCAAGCAACAGACGGGCTTCGAAATTGTCGGGATACAGTCGGACGATTTCCAGAAAAGTCGCGCGGGCGGGCTTGATATATCCGCAGTTGTACTGCGCTTTTCCGTACAGAATCAAAAACTGCGGCTGATAAGGAAAGTCGGGCAAAACGTTTTCAACGGCGTCAAGCACTCCTTCGTGGTCGAGCGCAAGACGGCATGCGTCAAGTTTCACCATATATTCCATCGTGTTTTTGGGTTTTTCGGTTTTGATTTCCGAAAACACTTTTTCGGCGTCCGTCTTTTCGTCAAGGAGTTTTAAGGCAATGTAATAATAACACTTCAACGAAAAGTCATCGGGCAATCCTTTAAGCGCGGTTTCGGCGGCAATTTTCATCGACTGCAACCGGTCAAGCGCAAGATAACACATCGCCTTGTTTTTCTCGGCAATGTAATAATATTTCCCGTTTTTCTCGTTTATGTTTTTGAGAAGGTCAAGTGACTCCTGCGGTTTCCCCGTCGAAAACAGTTTGAACGCGTCGGAAATAATCTGCTCGCACTCCGCCGACGGACGGGGATAAACCTGTTTGAATCCGATTTCGGTACGGCGTTTTTCGGGTTTGTCGTCTTCTTCGCCGTCGTCGAAGTTCAGAAGTTTTTCCATAAGTTCCGAAAACTTCATAAAGTCGGGATTTCCGCCAAGCCCTTCCAGATCGTTTATCGTAAGGTTTTTCAGATTTTTCAGGTCTTTTTCTTTGACAAGGTTTTCGCCGCCCTTTTCTTTTCTCGATACGACAAGCCTTAAGTGTCTTTCAAACTCCTGCTCTTCTTCGTCGTCGGGGAAAAGGGTTTCGCCGTCTTCGGTCTGCACCGTCAGAAACTCCGAAAAGTCGTAATCGACGCCGTAAGTATCCTTGTAATATTTCGCAAGGCGGAACTTGCCGTTAACGAGCGCGTTCGAGATAATGCCCTTGATCGCGTCTTTCGACTTTGTTTTTGCATAGGCGGTCATATATGCGACGTTGCTTTCGTTGAAGGCGTTCATATCGGCGTAAATCCGTCCGATGAGAATGAGCGCGTCCTTGTTTTTTTCGTCGCGTTTCACGACTTCGAACAATAAGGTAAGTGCGTCGGCGAAGTTCTCGTCGGCGTAAAGATCGTTTGCGCGGTCTATCTTATATTCGATTGTGTCGTCAAACTTAATAACTTTTGCCATAGTACAAAATAACGCTTTTATGCCTTTGAAAACAATGCATCAACGTCGTTTTTGGTGAAAACGTACTTTTTGTTGCAGAATTGACAAGTAAGTTCCAACTTCCCGTTTTCACGCAGAATATCGTACGCCTCGTCGCGCCCCAAAGACACGACGACTTGTTCAAGCCGCGCCCTATTGCACGTGCATTCGTACGTCGGATACACGTCGGGAAGATAAAAAATATCGAAATGCGAAAAGTACCTGTCGATAATATCTTCGGGCGTCATTTCCTTGAACAGGTCGCTGACGCGCGTGAAATTCGTCAATATATCTTCCATCACCGTGATTGCGTTGTCGTCCGCCCCGGGAAGCGCGCTTACGAATATTCCGCCCGCCGACACGCACTCGTTATCCGCCGCAAGCACGCCGAGCGCCACCGCCGACGGCTGTTGTTCGGACACCGTGAAATAATACGCAAAATCGTTTGCGATTTCCCCGTCGACAATCGGGCATCTTCCCGAATACGGCTCTTTCAATCCAAGGTCTTTTATGACGCTGATATAGCCGTTTTTGCCGACGCCGCCGCCCACGTCGAGTTTCCCTTTTCCGTTCAGCGGAAGTTCGACCGCGGGGTTTTCGACGTAGCCCCTGACCTTCGCGCCGTAATCGGACAGCACGACGATTCTTCCAAGCGGGCCGCCGCCGTTAATCGTAATCGACAATTTTTGTTTGTCGTCTTTAAGTTCCGTCCCCATATACGCGCCGACGATAAGCGTCCTGCCGAGCGCAGCCGCCGCGGTACGGGAAAGAGAGTGAATTTTTATCGCTTTGTCGACAAGTTCCTTTGCGGAAATCACGCTGACGAGAATCGTCTTGTCGAACAGCATAAATCTTTTTATAACGTCCATTATTTTTTCGCAACGACGATAAGTCTGTTGCAACGCTCCGTAAATTTTTTGAATTTTTCGTTAAAAAACCGATAAGAAAAGCCCGCCGCCGTCAATGCGGATTCGACGTCTTTCGTTTTGTGTATATATTGCGATTCGCTTTCGTCAAAGCGGCGATACACGTCGCCGTCCCGCTCGAAAAAGGTCAGATCCATTTTTATTTTTTCGCCCTTTTTCGTGTTTTGCCAAAGGTACGTCAGGTTTTCGTCGTCCTCGTAAAAAAGGTTGTTTCCGAGCACGTTTTCAAGTTTATTGGCGGAACTCACGTCAAAAATAAAAATACCGCCGTCGTTCAACGCGGAGTAAATCTCATTAAACGCCGCCGCCAGGTTTTTCCCTTTGACGTAATTGAATCCGTCGCAGACAGCCGTTACGAAATCGCACTTTTTTTCAAGGTGTAAATCGTTCAGGTCAGAAAAAACAAACGGCACGTCAAGGCGTGCTTTTCTTGCTTTTTCGGTCGCTTTTTCAAGCATTTCGGGCGAAACGTCGCCGCCGACGACCTTGAACCCGTTGCGTTTAAGGCGGATTGCCATTTCGCCGCTGCCGGACGCCAGATCGTATCCGAACCCGCCCCAAACGTCTTTCAGATTTTCAAGGGCGAACTTTTCGTACGCGTCGTAGTCAAAGTCGCCCATCAGATCGTCATAATACTTTGCAAGTATCTCGTACAATTATTTTTTTCCGCCTTTTGCCTTTTTTCCGTTCCGGTTTTCCGCGGGAGTGCCGTTTGCGTTTGCGACAGGTTTTTCGCTTTCCGCCGTTACGGATGCCGTGACCGCATTTTGTTTTGCCTTTTTATCTTTCTTCGACGACGGTTTTTGCTGCGTCATCATATAAAGCGGGGTAAGCACGTTATCGAGCGCCCATTGCGAAAACGCCGTGAACGTAAGCCCGTACAAAGTCGTGCCGAACATCATCATCACGACAAGCCAGATTATCGAGAAGAAGCTGCTCTTGACAAAGAACAACGCAATCGGCACAAGGCATACAAGGAACAACGGCAGACCTATCGGCGCAAGTTTCACGCTGAAAAGGATTGCGTTTTTGACCTGTTTCAGGAAAGGCAAGTCGACTTCCGCAATCATCGGCAGAAGTTGCATGTTGACGTAAAGCAGCAAAAACTCAACAAGACACACGACGATTATCATCACCCAGTGTCCGGCGTTGAGCGCACCCATCACCTTCAGTTTCAGGAAGAATATGAACGCGCTGCCGAGCGCAAGCACGAGAAGCGAATCGACAAGCATAACGATAAGGTATTTCCACCAATATTTTTTGACGCCTTTGAAGAAGGTTTTCGTGATTTTTTCAACCTTTTCGCCCCACATGAAGGCTTTCAGACAGTTGAACGCGCCCGCCATACCGATAAACGTAATCGTGATTGCGGGGACAAGCAGATAAAACACGATCTGCCACGCGTCGTATACGGCAATCTGCGCCTGTTGCAGGGTGTCCGCCCCGCCCGGGAACGCCATGCCGACGTTGCCCATAAAATCGAACTTCGACGTCGCAAGGCTCGTGAAATAATTACTGCACCAATAAAGCACGAAAAAGAGCGGGATCGCAAACAGCAAAAACCACGCGTTCACTCTCATAAGCGAGTTCATTTCGCCGCTCATCACCGCAAAAACCTGTTTCACGCGGCCCTTGGGATATACCCCCCTCGGTTCTTCCGCGCGGATTTCGGGCCCGAGCGAAAGTTTTTTATACAAAGGGCTTAATTCTTCCTTTTTGTTTTTATTGTTCGTTTTATTAGTTTTGTTCATTTTTTGCTCCGACATTTGTTGTCTTTCCATTTTACACTATAAAAAGAAATATATCAAGAATTTATCGCGGAGTTTTGTCGGCTTTTGACACGAATCGACGAAAAATAATACTATGTATATATCAGCATTTGACAAAGTCTCTTTCGTGTGTTACCATATTAAACTATTAAAGAGGTTATTCGGAACCTTTCCGATTTTGGAGGTATCTATGAAAAAATATAACGTGGCGGTTGTCGGCGCAACGGGTATGGTCGGCAATAAATTCCTGGAAGTTTTAGCGGAAAGAAACCTTCCCGTCGAAAACTATTACCTTTACGCAAGCGCGAAAAGCGCCGGTAAGGTGATTGATTTCATGGGAAAACCGCACACCGTTATCGAACTTACGAAAGAAAACGTCGTCAATAAAAAAATCGACATCGCGTTGTTTTCCGCGGGCGCAAGCGTTTCGAAAGAATTCGCTCCGATTTTTGCAAGTATCGGCGCAACCGTCGTCGACAACAGCAGCTGCTGGCGTATGGACGAAAACGTTCCCCTTGTCGTGCCCGAGGTCAACCCCGAAGACGTCAGATGGAACAAAGGCATCATCGCCAACCCGAATTGCAGCACGATTCAGGCTATGGTGGCATTAAAACCCCTGCACGACAAATATACTATTAAAAGAGTGGTTTACAGCACTTATCAGGCGGTGTCCGGCGCGGGCGTTCAGGGCTACAACGACCTTAAAGACGGCATAAACGGCGTCCCGCCCAAAAAGTTCAATCACCAGATCTTCGCAAACTGCCTGCCGCAAATCGACGTGTTCTGCGACAACCACTACACCAAAGAAGAAATGAAAATGGTCAACGAAACGCGCAAAATTCTGCACGCGCCCGATATGCGAATTACCGCAACCACCGTCCGCGTCCCCGTTTTCCACGGCCATTCCGAAAGCATAAATATCGAGTTTGAGAAACCTTGCGACCTTAAAGGCGTGTTCGAATGCCTTGAAAACGCCCCGGGACTCGTCGTCATCGACGATATCGAAAACTGCAAGTACCCGATGCCCGTCGATATCGAAAATACCGACCCCGTTTACGTCGGTCGTATCCGCATCGACGACAGCGTCGACAGCGGCGTCAATATCTGGTGCGTCGCCGATAACATAAGAAAAGGCGCTGCGACCAACACGGTTCAGATTGCCGAATTGCTTATAAAGGAAAATCTCGTTTAATTCACGATTTTACAAAAGTTTAATAACCCGAATCGGTAATAATCTTTTAAGAAGGTCAAGGCGAAAATGTCAATTTTCAAAGGCTGCGCTACCGCGCTTGTTACCCCGTTTTCCGATTCGGGCGTCGATTACGATTCTCTCGGGCGCCTCATCGATTTTCAGATTGAAAACGACGTGGGCGCTCTTGTTATACTCGGCACCACGGGTGAAGCCGCAACGATGTCGGAAGACGAAAAAATCGACGTCGTGAAGTTTTCGGTAAAAGCCGCGGACGGGCGCGTCCCCGTCATCGTCGGCAGCGGCTCGAACGACACGAAATCGGCTGTGCGACTTAGCAGACTTTTCTCGTCGCTCGGCGCGGACGCCCTGCTTGTCGTTACGCCGTTTTACAACAAATGCACGCAAAGCGGACTTGTCGCGCATTACTCGGAAATCGCAACTTCCGTCGATAAACCCGTTATCGTTTACAACGTGCCGGCGCGCACCGGCGTCAACGTTCTGCCGGAAACTTTCCGAAAACTTGCAAAAATTAAAAACGTCGTCGCCATCAAAGAAGCGGCGGGGGATCTTTCGCAAATGTCCGACACGATAATACTGTCGGGCGACGCGGACGTCTTTTCGGGCGACGACAACCTTACCGTCCCAGCAATGTGTATGGGGGCATCGGGCGTTATCTCCGTCGCGGCGAATCTGTTCCCGAAATTCGTGTCCACGATGACAAAAGCCGCCCTTCTCGGCAACTACGACAAAGCGGCGAAAATGCAGTTGAAACTCAACCCGCTGATACACGGATTATTTTCGGAAGTCAACCCCATCCCCATAAAATACGCGCTCAATAAATTCGGGCTTTGCAAGAATATTCTGCGCTTGCCGCTCACAAAAATGTCAAAAGCGAATTCCGACAAATTAGACGTTTTAATTGACGATTTTTTAAGTTAAAGTATGATAAACGTCATATTAAACGGCGCGTGCGGCAGGCTCGGCACAACGTTTCAAAAGGTTGCAAAAGAAGCAGCGGACGTAAATATCGTTGCCGGCGTCGACGTAAACCGCACGGGAATCTCAACGGGTTTTCCGCTGTATAAAAACATTAAAAACGTTGCCGTTCCCGCGGACGCAGTGGTCGATTTTTCAACGCCCGCCGCCCTTGACTACGTGCTTGATTTTTGTGTAAAAAACAATACGAAACTCCTTGTCGCAACGACGGGACACTCCGAAATCCAAAACGAAAAAATCGCGGCTGCCGCCAAAAAAATAGCCGTTTTCAAGACGGCGAATTTAAGCCACGGCGTGTACGTTTTGTCGCGCCTTGTTGCGCTCGCGGCGTCACTACTTGACGGCTTCGACGTCAACGTCACGGAAATCCACCACAAGAAAAAACTCGACGCCCCGTCCGGCACAGCCAAAATGCTCGCGGACGTTATAAAGTCGTCTTGCGTTGACGAAAACACGCCGGACGTTTCGATAAATTCGATTCGCGGCGGCACGGCAGTCGGCAAACACGAAATCTCGTTTTTCGGCAATTACGAAACCCTGACTCTCACCCACGAGGCCTTCTGCAAGGACGTTTACGCCGTCGGCGCTCTCCGCGCCCTTCGCTTCCTTATGACAAAAAAAGTCGGACTTTTTTCATCGTCCGACCTGTAAAAATCCCCGTTCCCTTATCCCATTATGCTTTTCGGATAGTCGCTTGTTAACAAAGTATTTGCCGCGCATTACTTCTTTATTTCTTGCGACTGTCGGAATTAAAGGATTTTTGCAAAATTACCGCAATATGGTTGCCAAATCCGGCGAAATGTTGTATATTACACACGTTGGGCATTTCCCCGACGTAATCAGATTGGAGAGATATCGAAGAGGTCATAACGAGCCGCACTCGAAATGCGGTCGTCAGGAAACTGGCGCAAGGGTTCGAATCCCTTTCTCTCCGCCACAAGGGAATAATACGAACACCGAGGACAATTCGGAGTTCGTATTATTCTTTATAATGACTATTTCGGCGTAAAGGTAAGCCGATGAAAACGAAAAGAAACGGAAATCCTGGCAAGCGATTGCCCGGATTTTTTCATATATTGAATCTTCTTCCCGTTGCCCAGATGGAGAATACTTTTTGGGTAGAGATGGAATCCCTCCGATTTATTCGCCTTTCGTCTCCACGTTGTAGCACAGTAAAAATCGGAAGTAAACGGACGGCTTACATCGTAATAATAGTAATACTTTTTCTTATAGGATAAAACCTCATAGCCGTATTTATTTAATGCGTCTATGTCCGTTGCAACCACTTTACGCATTACGCTGATTCCGCGTTTTGCAAGCTCTTCGCGTATCTCGTCAGAGTTCATTGCATGATTTTCGTCCGTGTTTTTACACAGAATATCCCATAGAACAAGCAATTTGATTTTATTTTTATCTTTTGTCATCTCATCCCCCTATTTTACAATTTGAGCCGCTCGGAAACCGAGCGGCTCATTGCTGTCTTTGATTATTCCGCTAACGTACCGTCAACCATTACATGCGTCGTTAAAACGTTATTAAGACATTTATTGATTTTTTCTTGTTGTTATCTCAGTTTGCTTTCCCCTTGCCCCGAAAGGCAAGGGGTAATTGTTTAGCACCGGTTATTTCTTCTTAAACAATGCAATCAGGTCGGCAAATTTCTTTTTCTTGATAACGAACCAGAAGAGAGAAAATCCTCCCAAACCGACTACTGCGACAGAGCCGACGGCAATACCTGCGGTAGCACCACCGGAAAGCCCGGTCTTTTCAGATTCTTTATCTCCGCCCGGATTGTCGGCATTGCCCATTGCATAATCGCAAACATCGCACTTGCCGTCATTGTCTTCGTCTGCGTGAGGTGCAGTGTTCGCTTTATCTCCGCATTCGCACTCATTCCAATGGTTGTTTTCATCGGATTTCCATGTCGTGCCGTAGTCATGAACGTGGACAGACTCGAGTTTTGCGTACTTATACGTAGCAATATCGCTTTCGCTATAATCAACAGCACTTGTGCCGTCCGCATTTGCGCCTGCGGTCATCTTATATGCGCCTACGTAATTTGTAAGATCGGGGGTTAATGCAACGCATACATCATCACCATAGCGATAATAACAGAATGCTCCACCTGCAATTCCCATTGAGATCTCAAACATACCGCCGCTTATCGTAGGAGGTGCGTCCTCGTCGCTTTCGTGCCACATCTGTATGCCTGCTTCATTGTTTAAATTCAAAGCGGGGGAGCGTTCAGCTCCCCCGCCTTTTTGTGGGTTAAAATAATTAAACTGTCTCTTTTACCCATATAACGATTTCGCCTTCTACGAAGTGCCAGTAGTTGCCGTCGTATGCCGTTTCATCTTCGTTTAATGCAGGCTCGGTTTCGGAGTAGTAGTATACGGTTGCACTTGTTAATTTATCATTGCCTGTACTATCTATACTGATATCAGCCCACTCTTCCGCCGTACCGCCGTAATACACGGTTGATAGCGAATTGCAGTAGTAGAACGCATTCTTGCCGATTGAGGTTACGCTGTCGGAAATGGATATGCTTTCAATATTAGGGCAGAAACTGAACGCAGAACCGCCGATTGTGGTCAATTGACTATTTGTGCCAAACGTTACGGTTTTAAGCGATTCGCACTGATCAAACGCATTATCGCCGATTGTGGTTACGCTATCGGGTATTACTACGCTTGTAATCGAATTGTTGAATTGGAATATACCATTTCCGATTGTGGTTACGCCGTTCGGAATTACAACGTCTCCTCCGCTGCCCATATATCCCGTGATCGTACAGCTATTTTGAGTACCGCCGCCTACAACTACCGCTTTTGTCGTAAAAGTGAAGCCCGTCATTTGCGAATCGGCTTCCCAAACGGCAGTAAACGCTACGGTATCATCTGTAATCTGCCATACGGCGTCTGTGAATATTACAGGAGTTTCAACCGAGTTATCCAAAGTCCAACCCTTGAAGACATAGCCCGGTCGTTCAAGAGTAGGCAAGGTACAGCTTGCGCTATAGTAATATTTTGCACTTTCCAACGTGTCGCTGTCCGCTTCGGCATTTAAATCAAAGGTTACGGTTGTATACGTCCACACTGTAGGAACATCTTCTATATAGTGCCAAAAGTTTCCTTCTTCTAAAGGTGCAGTTGCGGAGTAGTAATACCTCGCTGCATCTGTTAAATTACCGTTATATTCACCTATTGCAATTTTATTCCAATCTTCTGCCGTACCGCCGTAATATACGCTTTTAAGCTTTGCGTCATAAGACTCATAATAGATTATACCGTTGCCGATTGAAGTTACGCCGCTACCAATAATTAGGCTTTCAAGCGCATCGCACTTATAGAACACACTGTTGCCGATTATGGTTACACTGTCGGGAATGGTTACGCTTGTAAGCAAAGTACAATCCTCAAACGCAAAGGCATAGATAAGCTTTGCATCTGTGTGTATATTGCAAGTCGTTAACGACGTATCGCTTGCCTTGACAAGTACTAAATAGGGGTTGGTACTATTACCAAGATACTTGGCGTTATTGTACTCTGTAAAAGCATTCGAATTAAAGTCTAATGCCCTATTTTCGATTGTAGTTATGCTATCGGGAATAGATATACTTGAAATATTATTGCAACCGTTGAACGCAGCCTCACCTATAGTCGTTACACCGTCGGGGAGAGCAATGCTTTGTAAAGAAGAACTACTAAAGAACGCATACCTATCAACAGTAGTCAATTGACTGTTTGTGGCAAACGTTACGCTTGTAACACCGCAATGTGCGAATGCTTTCTCACCGATAGTTGTTACGCTTGCAGGTATTGATACACTCTTAAAAGACCTGACGTATTCAAACGCTTTGGAACCTATTGCCGTTACGGGCAACTCCCTATACGTAGCAGGGATAACAAGGTCCGTATCTTCACAATACCCGATACCGACAACGGTATAACCTTTTTCATCTGTATTGAGTGAATATTTAAGCCCTACGCTATAATCACTTTCCACGCCCCAGCTTACGGGGGTTTTGCCATCCGTATCGAAGTGCCAGAAGAAGCCCTCCTCAGGTTGAGTTTGGGAGAAATAGTAAACTTTTGCGTCAATGAGATAATCGTTGCTAACCCCTATTGAAGAGCAAAGCGTTTCCCACTCCTCTTTAGTGCCGTTATAATAGACGTTTATAAGCGAGCTGCAAAGGTTGAATGCACCCTGACCGATTGAGGTTACGGCTCTATCTATGAGTACGTACGTAATATCGGTATTGCCATTGAAGGCATTTTCACCTATTGCGTTTACGGGCAAGCCTTCATGGGTTGAAGGTATTATTAAATCTTTATCTATACAATCACCCATACCGACAACGGTATAACCTTTACCATCTGAATTGAGTGAATACGCAAGCCCATAACTGTAATTGGGTTCATTGCCCCAACTTACGGGGGTTACGCCATCCGTATCGAAGTGCCAGAAGTAGCCGTCTTTTTCAGGTTCGGTTTGGGAGAAATAGTATTTTCTCACACCGTTAAGGCAACCGTTGTTATCTTCTATGGAGATTGTACTCCACCCTTCCTCTGTACCACCGTAATATACGGTTGTCAAAGCGTCACAATGCAAAAACGCAGCAAAAGCAATTTTGGTTACAGCACTTGGAATTATTATGCTTTTCAGACTACTACAGTTCTTGAATGCAAATTGGTCAATATAATAAACACTTTCAGGAAGTGAAACCCATTCTAAACTTTCACAACCATTGAACGTATCATATCTGATAAACGTTACACCATCAGGAATTATTATATTCTCTAACTTCTTGCACTCATAGAATGCTTTATTACCGATACTTGTAACACTATTCGGGATAGATATAGATTTTAAGTTATTGCACCCTTCAAATGCAGACTGACCGATAGACGTAACGGTTTCGGGTATGGTTATAGTCTGCATATTAGTGCAGCAGAAGAATGTTCCATCTTCAATGGTTGTTACGCCATAGGGAATTTTTATGGCGGTTAAGCTGTTACAATCCTGGAATGCATGGTGCCCGATACCTAAAATACTATCGGGAATATCTACTCTTTCCAGACTTCTGCATCCATTGAATGCACCGTTCCAGATAAACTTCGTTTTATCGTCTATTGTAAAAGAAGTGATTTCTTTTGAAATTACGCTTACTAATACTAAATAGTGATTTTCGCTGTTGCCTAAATAATATGCCGTACCGTCGTCATATGTTTGCAAGTTGGTGCAACCATAGAACGTATTGAAACTAATACTTGTTAAACTATCGGGGAGCGATACGTTAACTAAATTAGTGCAATTATAGAACGCATTATCTCCAATACTTTTAACACCCTCTGAAATTGTTGCGCTTTCCAAAGCGGTACACTCTTTGAACGCATTATCTCCAATACTTAAAACGCTGCCGGGAATAGTTATGTTTTTCAAAGCGGTACACTCTTCAAAAGCCGAATATCCAATACTTAAAACGCTGTCGGGAATTGTTATGCTTTCCAAAGCGGAACAACCTGCGAATGCATAATTTCCGATACTTTTAACCCCGTCGGGAATGGTTATACTCGTCAATTTGGCGCAACAACAGAACGCCCCTTCTCCGATACTTGTTACACTGTCGGGAATGGTTATACTTTCCAAACTTTCGCACCAATTGAACGCCCCATCTCCGATACTTGTTAATTGACTATTCTCCCCGAACGTTACGCTCGTAATGTTGTAGCAATCGCTGAGCGCAAAACAGTTTAATTCGGTTATATCGTCGGGTATTGTTAATTTGGTTTCGTTGCCTGTGTAGTTAATTAAAGCCTTTACCTTGCCGTCGTAATAGATTACGTATCCGTTTTCATCGGTATATACATAGCTTTCACTTGGTTCAGTTTCCACACGCTTTGCATAATATCCTACGTAACCGTTATCTTCCGAGCCTGCAGTTATATTAAGTTTAGATAAATTCCACACTTCAACTAATCTATAGCACTCAGCAAACGCCCATTCGCCGATTGACGTTACACTGGCAGGAATGGTTATACTTTCCAAACTTTCGCACCAATTGAACGCCCCTTCTCCGATACTTGTTAATTGACTATTCTCCCCAAACGTTACGCTCCTCAAACCGCAGCAATAGTTGAACGCTTCGTTCCAGTATTTGACGACGATGCCTACGTGATTGATTTTTCCGTATTTCATAAATGCACCTCCTGAATATTTTACATTATACAGTTTGCTTTTGTAAGCAGTTTAACCGAAAAATGAAACTAAAAACGGCCCGATTGCATAAATACCCCTAAAATCGCAAAAATACTTATATCAAACATAAGGAGATTATAATGAAAAACACAAATCCTTTTTACGAAGAAAACGCCATTCCCGTATCGGAATTCCGCGACTGGTCCGCAATGACCCTGAAACCTTACAACAAAAATACCGCATCACCTTATACGAAAACGCGAGTCATTCTTATGAACGGCACCGAATTTGAGCAATGCTGGTTCCTTCATAACTTTTCGAGACATGAAAAAAATAACGACCTGCGCCGCGAGCTTGCGCTTCTGCGCCGGCACGAACAACAACAACAGAAAGTAATTTCGTCCTTAAAGCCCGTCGACGAATCGCCGCTAGAAACGACAATTTCATACGAACAACTCGCCGTTGACCTTACCGCCGTTCTTGCGAGGCACGTCAAAGACGAAAACGTAAAAAACGCATTGAATTTCGCCCTTCTCGAAGATTTCGACCATCTTTACAGATTTGCAAATCTTCTTGAATCCGAACAGGGAAAATCGGCAAAAGACATCACTCGCGAATATACCGAAATAATGCCCGGTCGTCCTACCATTGCAGAACATCGCCACCCGTTTGATGCGATTAACAACTCAATTTGCAACTTAAAGTCCGATTTGTTTACGGTTCTCGTAACAAATATTATTACCGCTGCCGAACAGCAGACTATGAATTACTATATGAATATAGGTGACCTCCATCCCACTTCCGAAGGCAGAAAACTGTATGCCGAAATAGCAATGATAGAGGAACAGCACGTTACCGAATACGGCTCGCTGCTCGATACCACCTGCGGCTGGCTTGAAAACCTCATTATGCACGAATATACCGAGTGCTATCTCTACCACTCGTGCGCGCTGGACGAAACCGATAAGAACATGAAAAAAATATACGAAAGGCTTTATCTCGAGGAATGCGGACATCTTATCCACTCCAAAAACCTTTATAAAACTTACGCCGGAAAAGATGCAATGTCACTCTTCCCCGACGGTGCAGACTTCCCCGAACCTCTTATGTTTGAAGGCAATATCGAATATATCCGCGACGTTATCGCGCGCACCGACTGCTTTACCAAAAAACTCGAAGGTTACGAGTGCGTTCATAATCTGCCCTCGGACGACGTTTTCAGACAGTATAATAAATCCGTAAACAAACGTACGGACGCGGTTGCAAGTCACAACGTTATCGACGAGCATATCAAAAAATTCGGAAAAGACTATCGCTACGAAGTCAAAGAACATCCCGTAACCGAACTTGCTTCGCGGACGCACGACAACACTACGTTTGCAAGATAAGGCGTTACTTCCGATATTTGGCCGGAAACAAACGTTTTCCGGCCTTTATTTTGCAATAAAACAACAACCGTTTTCAAACGTCAAAGCATCGCTCACACGAAACCTCGCCACGGAAGGAAAAATTTTTGCGTTTCTCGTTGCATTGATTTTCGCAATCCCGCCCTTAAAATAATAACGTCTTATACTATTCCCTCCGTTTATAAAGGCCGAAATCGGATAATCGCGTGTGTTTTGTGCGGAAGACGCATTTAATGTACCGAAAACGGGACAAACGATCGACATAATTGAAAATAAGTGATATAATTGATTTAACGATTTTCAAGGGGGCTATTATGGAAAGCAAACAAACGCTGATTTTCCGTCTTTATCAGGTTCTGAGCGGTTATTCCGACGCCGACCATCCGCTGACTCAGCAAAAAATCATCGATATTTTAAGCGACGAATACGACCTTGTCGTCGAAAGAAAAGCAATCGGTCGCAACGTATCCTATCTCAAAGAAATGGGTTTTGAAATCGAAGGCGACAAAAAAGGAATCTATCTTGCAAGCCGCCCTTTCGAGAACGCGGAACTCCGTCTTCTTATCGACAGCGTTTTAAGCAGCAGCCACATAAACGCGACGTATTCCAAGCAACTCATCGACAAGCTGATACTTTTGGGCGGCAAGTATTTCAAAGCGCACGTCAAGCACGTTTACTCGGTACGCGACTGGAACAAAACTCAGAACCGCGATTTGTTTTTGAACGTCGATCTCGTCGACGAAGCAATCGAAAACGAAAAGCAGCTTGTCTTCGACTACAACAAAATGGGCGCGGACAAAAAACTGCACCGCACCGCGCACCACAAAGTCAGCCCGTATCAGATGCTGTTGCACAACCAGCACTACTACCTTATGGCGTACAACGAAAAGCAATGCGACGTCGCCTTTTACCGCATGGACAAAATCACGGACATGCAAATTTCCGACGACGTACGCACGCCGCTGAAATCCGTCCCGGGATACAAAAACGGCATCGATTACAAGGAACTTTCAACCGCGCGGCCTTATATGTTTGCGGACAAGCCTGAGCGCGTCCTGATTAAACTGCCCGAGCGGCTCATCGACGATATAATCGATTGGTTTGGCGCAGAAATCAAGGTTAAAAGCAACGAAAGCGGCATATTAACCGTAGAAATTGTCGCAAGTCCGAATGCAATGCAATTCTGGGCAATGCAGTACGGCACGTATGCGGAAATAATCGAGCCGCAATCTCTCCGTGAAAAAATCAAGGAACGCTTGACGAAAATGCAGGAAAAATATTCAAAATAGCCCGCCCTGTTTTGTTTGTTTTCTTCCGGACGAAACAATCGAAAAAACATAAAAACCACACCGAAACGACGAGCCTTTCCGCCCGTCGTTTTTTGTCACATTTTGTCAAAATAATCCCGTTTTTCGTTTCCCGAAAAGCACCGCTTTCGGTAATTGAAAATAAAATCGGAATTATCACGCGATAATCGTTGCGAATTTTTCAAAATGGGAATATAATGCTTTCTCGTTTGAGGAACTAATGATGACGGCGGCAATCGTATTATCCGTAATAGCGGCGGCGGGGACGATACTTTCAATCGTATTTCTGCCCGAAGTAAATATCAAAGGAAAGCGCATTCCCGTATTTTTTGTGGTGCCGGTAATTTCGGCGATACTTATCGTCGCGCTTAACGTGTTGACTTTCAAGGAAGCCTGGGACGGATTGACGGGCGATATGGTGTCGATGTTTCACGGACGAAACTCCGTCAACCCAATAAAAATCCTTTTGCTGTTTTTCGGAATGACGACGGTGTCGGTATTTCTGGACGAGGCGGGGGTATTCAGATTTCTTGCGACCAAGTCGATGAAACTTGCGGGACACAGTCGGACGAAGCTGTTTTTCATTCTTTACGGTGTGGTGTCGATTCTGACCGTGTTTACGTCAAACGACATCATTATCCTTACGTTTACGCCGTTTATCTGTTATTTTTGCAAAAACGCCGACATAGACCCCGTGCCGTATCTTGTGACGGAATTTGTTGCGGCAAACACGTTTTCAATGTTTTTCATAATCGGCAATCCAACGAACATATACCTTGCGGAATCATTTCACATGACCTTTTCCGGTTATCTGAAAATAATGGCGTTGCCGACGATATTCGGCGGGCTTTGCGCCCTTCTCGTGCTGTACTTATTGTTCAAAAAACAGTTTAAGGAAGAAATCCCCGTGAGCGAAGTCGAGACCGCAAAAATCGAAAAACCGTACCTTGCGATATTCGGCGCGGTGCTTTTAATAATATGTCTTGTATTCCTTATTATCGCGGATTACGTCGGAATCGAAATGTGGGCGGTTGCGACGTGCGCGTTTCTTCTCCTTGTTGTCGGCGCGCTTGTTATCGCCGCCGTGAAAAAGGAAAAACCGACGGAACTCACAAATGTTTTCAAACGTCTGCCCTACGAACTAATCCCCTTTGTCATATCTATGTTTATCGTCGTTTTGTCGCTGAAAAAAACGGGCGTATCGCAAAAAATCGCCGACGTTTTCGGCGCGGCGGGAGAAAGGTACGACATATTGACTTACGGCGTGTCGTCGACGCTCGTTGCAAACCTTATCAACAATATTCCGATGAGCGTTTTGTACTCGGCAATCACCGAAACCGCGTCGCCTTTTGCGGTGTATGCGTCGGTAATCGGCAGCAACATCGGCGCGTTTCTGACGCCCGTCGGCGCGCTTGCGGGAATAATGTTCACGGGGCTTTTGAAAAACCTTGACGTAAAGTTTTCGTTCCTTGACTTTTTGAAATACGGCGTTGTCGTCGCAATTCCTACGCTTTTCGCAACCCTTGCGGGGTTGTACGTCGTGTACTTTTTATAATTCACCCGCCGTATAAAAAAAGAACCGAATATTCGGTTCTTTTGAAACTTTAATAAGAGATTGCTATTTCTCCGTTTCGAATATATTTTTAATAATTGCGCCGAGTTCCGAGTCTGAGATTGCAACGGAGATTTCAATAGGTTTTTGAGAATCGTCCTTGATGTATCCTTTTTGCGGCGTTGAAACCCATTTTTTGATTTTCAACATATCTTCGCACAAATTGACGTTTATCGATTGAAAATGGTTTGAAAAACCGCGAAAACCTTTGTACTTCGTCTTTTTCCAAAATTCGTTTACGTTTTTTTCAATATCCGTTTCGGGAGCGTTTGTTGCGATTTTTATTGTTTCTTTGACGGCACTGCCCAACTCGTCAAAGGAAGTTTTCGGCGGAAGGATTATTGTCGGCTCGATTGCGATATGACACCGCATATTTCGTTCGACCGCGTAAGGCACAACCATAAACCCGAACGAACGATTATAAAATACCGCCGTCAGGCTCGTGCGTTTTTTAATATTATCGGAAATGTCCATAAATTTTAATAAAAAAGTTGATTTTTCGCAAGTCCGAACAATAAGACTTTCAGAATTTGACGCAACTCAAAACGTCCATAACGAATGCGACGGTGCCGCCCGTTTCGACCTTTACCGGCGTTTTTACGGCAACGCCCGTGACGTCGGGAGAAGTCACGAAAGACGCCTCGATATGCTTTTTCGCGTGCTTTTCCAGAATTTCCAGGACGGTATCGACCTGCGCCCTTTCGACGCCGATAAGAAGCGTCACGCTTTTCTTTTTCAAAAATCCGCCCGTTGACGAAAGCATCGTCGTATAAAAGCCCCGGGTGGTAAGGTCGCGTACGGTTTCCGTGGCGTTTCCGCCGGACAACACGGCCATAATCATTTTGTCGCAAAGTATATTCATATCGCGTCTCCTTTTTTTATTATCGCACCGGAAAGCGTCATTGTCAATAGCAAAAACAACCGCTTTTGCCGCCAATTTCCGATAAAACGTCCAAAAAACGGCGATTTTAATAAAATATATTTACAATTTATATATTCAATGATATAATTAAATAACATTATTATTTTTTGTAAGGAGAAGTATGTTAACAGAACAACCTGACCCTGACAGTATTATATTGTCGGTCATTTTCATCATAATACTCGTGCTGTTTTCGGGCTATTTTTCGGCAACCGAAACTGCTTTTACTTCGGTAAACCGCACGAAACTCAAACTTAAAGCGCAGGACGGCAACAAAGCCGCCAAAAACGCGCTGTATCTTCTGGATAGATATGACAAAGTGATTTCGGCGATCCTCGTCGGCAACAACCTTGTCAATATCACGCTTTCGGTATTATTCAACAATCTTTTTGAAACAGTCATTCCAAACGCCGCGGTAAGCGGTATCGTTTCGGTCGCGGTATCAACTGTGATTGTTCTGACGTTCGGCGAAATGTCGCCCAAAATGATTGCGAAAGAAAACTCCGAAAAGATTTCGATGGCGTTCGGCTACCCGATGCGCGCGATAATGGTCATTCTGTACCCCATCACGATTTTGTTTGCGGGGCTGAAATTCCTTCTTCGCAAGATATTCAAGTCGAAAAACGACGACAAAATCACCGAGGAAGAACTCTTATCCATGGTCGAAGAAGCGCAGGAAGACGGCTCTCTTGACATGCAGGAGCGCGAACTTATTTCCAGCGCGATTGAGTTTGACGACGCGGAAGTCGAGGATATTTTCGTGCCGCGCGTGAACGTTATCGCGGTGCCCATCGACATGCCGATGGAAAAAATCAAGGCGCTTTTCCTGGAACATAATTTCTCGCGTATGCCCGTGTACAAAAACACAATCGACAGCATCGTGGGTATGATCCATAATATCGACTTCTTCACCGCCCTTGAAAAAGGTGAAAATTCGATAAAAAACTACATCACCCCCGTTACCATCGCGACGGAACATATGAAAATTTCGACGCTTCTGAAAAGCATGCAGCGCCAAAAAGTGCATATGGCTGTCGTTGTGGACGAATACGGCGGAACGCTGGGCATTGTTACCCTTGAAGATATTCTGGAAGAACTTGTCGGCGAAATCTGGGACGAACACGACGAGGTCGTGAACTACTTCACGAAAATCGACGACACGACTTATATCGTCGACGGCCGTGCGGAACTCGATAAATTCTTTGAAACTTTCGGGCTCGATAAGGATGAGGCTGCAGACTTCGACTCCCAGACAGTCAGTGGCTGGATTATCGCGGAAATCGGCGAAATCCCAAAAAAGGCGCAAACCTTCAATTACAAAAACTTGACGATCATCGTAAACAGACTTACGCAGCGCAAAATTCTGGACGTCAAAGTCATCGTTAACCCCGTTGAAGAAAACGAGGATGACGCAGAAAAACCCTCGCTCTTTGAAAAGGTGAGCGAAAGAATCGCCGAAAAACAGGAAAACAAACAGGACGACAACGAATAACCGCGTCAAAACCAAAAGGCTGACAACCCGTCAGCCTTTTATTTTTTGCGTTTTTAGCGCGGAACAAAAAAACACGCGCCGCTTCGGGCGCGTATTTTTTATATAAAACAAATCGGAAAGAGAGCAAATTAAAATATCAAAAACAAGCCGTGCTTTTCAAAGTCCGAAACTTTCACTTCTTTCACGTCGTAGCCGTCGTTTTTGATTGCGGATACTATTTTGTCGACGTCGGTGTTGTCGTCGCAGATTATTTCGGTCAAACCCGATCGCGCGACGATCGTACTTTTTCACGTCAGCCGCTTTTCTTACGGCGTCGTTCTCGTGCGACTCGCACATACCGTCAACGTGCAAAGATACTTTTTTTCATATTAAGCCTGCTTTCTTTTTTCTGCCCTTATTGTAAACTAAATTATCCCGCTTGTCAACATAACATGAATAAAATTTCACATTTTGTTTATTTGTGTCATTCAGACAGTCTTTTTGACAGTATATATATTTCTTTTTTTTACCATATAAAAATAATAACGTCTTCCGCCCTTTTTTTCATTTTACAGAAATGCGGTTTTTATTGTATAATGGTGATAAGCATCAGGAGATCCTATTATGAAAATTTCAAACGATATAAAATACGTCGGCGTGAACGATAAAAACCTTGATTTGTTTGAGGGGCAATACGTCGTGGAAAACGGCATGGCATACAACTCTTACGTCATTATCGACGAAAAAGTCGCGGTGATTGATTCCGTCGATAGATCCTTCGGCGCCGAGTGGCTTGAAAATATCGCGGTCGCTTTGAACGGTCGCACGCCCGATTACCTTGTCGTGCAACACATGGAGCCCGACCATTCGTCAAATATTCTGGCGTTTTCGGAAAAATACAAGGACGCGAAAATCGTATCGTCCCTTCGCGCGTTCCAGATGATGAAAAACTATTTCGGCACGGATTTTCAGGGCAGACAAGTCGTGGTGAAAGAAGGCGACGTTTTGCCGCTCGGAAAACACAACCTGTCGTTTATCGCCGCTCCCATGGTACATTGGCCCGAAGTCATCATGACTTACGACGACTTTGACAAAGTTTTGTTCTCGGCAGACGCTTTCGGAAAGTTCGGCGCACTCGACACCGACGAAGACTGGGCATGCGAGGCAAGAAGATATTATTTCGGCATTGTCGGAAAATACGGCGCGCAGGTGCAATCGGTTCTGAAAAAAGCGGCGGCGCTCGATATCAAAATCATTTGTCCGCTGCACGGCCCGTGGCTTTTTGAAAACATTCCGTATTATCTCAATCTTTACGATATTTGGTCGTCGTACGGCGTGGAAAGCGACGGCGTTGTCATCGCGTATACGTCGGTTTACGGCCACACCGAAAAAGCGGTGAATCTGCTCAAAGCGGAACTTGAAAACAAGGGTGTGAAAGTGCCCGTTTTCGACCTTGCGAGATGCGATATGGCGGAAGCGGTCGAGGACGCGTTCAGATACGGAAAGCTCGTGCTTGCGACAACGACGTACAACGGCGATATTTTCCCGTTTATGAAAACGTTTATCGAACACCTTGTCGAAAGAAACTTCCAGAACCGCACCGTCGGATTTATCGAAAACGGCTCATGGGCGCCGCAGGCTTCGCGTATTATGCGCGGCATGCTGGAACAGCAAAAAAATCTTACGTTTCTTGACGCCGACGTCAAAATTTATTCGGCGGTAAGCGACAAAAACATCGCTGAAATTCAGGCTCTTGCAAGCGCATTGTTGCAATAATACACGGCGGAAATCATGGAAAAAGTAATAATTGCGTCCAACAATATGAACAAAATCCGCGAATTTTCGGAGATGCTCGGGAAAGACGTTCAGGTGCTGTCGCTTCATGACGTCGGCTTCGATTCGGAAATCGACGAAAACGGCGAAACCTTTTTCGACAACGCGCTTATCAAGGCAAAAACGATAAGCCTGTTCCTTCGCGAAAAAGGAATATCCGCGCCCGTATACGCCGACGACAGCGGACTGTCGGTAAACGTCCTTAACGGCGCGCCCGGCGTGCACAGCGCAAGGTATGCAGGCATTCACGGCGACGATAAGAAAAACCGCGATTTACTTTTGAAAAACCTTGAAAATATTACCGACCGAAGCGCGTATTTTATCTCGGTCATCGCCTGCTATTACCCCGACGACACTTACGTTTTCGGCGTCGGCAAAACCTATGGCAGAATCTTGCGGCGCGAAGAAGGAAGTGGCGGATTCGGCTATGACTGCATATTTTATTCGGACGATCTGAAAAAGTCTTTCGGACTTGCGACGGCGGAAGAAAAAAACGCCGTGTCGCACCGCTACCGCGCGCTGAAAGACGTGATGACAAAAATCAAATAAGCGGGAAGCTATTAAAACGCCGCGGCAGATGCCACGGCTTTATTTTTGCAAAAGTTGGGTTTTATTGAACGAAAATCACCGCTTAAAGTATGTTTTTTATCTCGTCAAGACTTTCAACGTAATAATCCCAAATTTTATTTTCGGGAATATCCGTGCGGTCGTGATTGAACCATACGGTTTTTATCCCCGCATTCCGTCCACCCGCAATATCGGCAGTAAGCGAATCGCCGATAAGCACGATTTCGTCCTTTCTCGCATTCGCGTTTTCAATGCAATAATCGAAGTACTCTTTCGACGGTTTCATCGCCCCGACCGCCTCGGAAATAAACAATCCCGAAAAATACTTTTTCATATCGGCTTTTTCAAGGCGGAAATCCTGTTGTTTGAACGGACCGTTGCTCGTTGCAAAAAGTTTATACTTTCCGTAAAGATTCGTTAAAAGTTCGTGCGCGCCCGACACGGGCTCTGCCGACACCGCAAGGAAGTCGTGAAAGATTTCTTCAAACTCGGGCCCGTCGATGCCCTTTATCCCGAACGCGTCGAAAACCAGATTCCACCTGATTTTTTTCAAGCCGTCTTTCGTGAGCGTGCCGTCCTCGATTCTTCGCCATAGATTGTCGTTGATTTTTTTGAAGCACTCAAACAATCCGTTTTCGTAGTGTTTCCCGTATTTTTCAAGCCCTTTCGACATGGCGTACGTCGCGCACACGTCGAAGTCCAGAAGGGTGTTGTCGATGTCGATAAAAACCGTAGTTATCATATTTACCTCAATAAAATATTATCAAATTTCCGCACGATATGCAATCGTAAAACCGCATAAAAAGTTGTAGATTTTTACTATACCCGTATGATATAATATAAGTAATTAAGATTCGGAGGCAATTATGAAAACTTTACTCAAAAACGGTACTATCGTTGACGGCAGCGGCGGCAAGCCGTACGTGTCGGACGTTCTTATCGAAAACGACAAAATCACGAAAATCGCAAAAGACATCGACGCCGCGGACGCCGAAGTTATCGACTGCACGGGCTTGACTGTTGCTCCGGGCTTCATCGACGCGCACAGCCACAACGATTTCTTTTACGACTACGACGACGCGGAAAGGTTTTACGAGCCGTTTATCCGTCAGGGAATCACCACCCAGATCACGGGCAACTGCGGATTTTCGCCGTTCGGCGTCGACAAAAACACAAAATATAAGGACAAAGTCGGCGGCGGTTTATTCCACGCCAAAAACCCCGGCAGTTTCAAAGACTTTGTTAAAAATGCCGAAGGCAAACTTTACGTCAATATCGTCCCCCTTATCGGACACGGTACGACGCGCATAAGCATTTCGGGCTTTGACGCGAAACCGCTCACGAAAGAACAAATCGACGAAGAAATGAAGCTCGTCGACGAGGCAATGGAAAACGGCGCGTTCGGCGGAAGTTTCGGCTTTATGTACGAGCCCGGCATGTACAGCAAAACGGACGAGCTCGTCGCGTTTGCAAAGGAACTGCAAAAGTACGACGGTATCCTGACCATTCACCCGCGCGCGGAGTCGAAAGTCGCGATGGGTTATCCCCTTATCTCGAAACCGCATATCGAAATCGCGCTGGACGAAATCATCGACATTATGGAAAAGTCGAAAGTCAGGACGGAATACAGCCATCTTATTTTCGTCGGTCGTTCGTCGTGGCCGAGCGTCGAGCCTATGCTCAAAAAACTGCACGACTACAACGAAAAAGGATATAAAATCGCCTACGACAACTACGCTTTCACTTACGGCGCGTCGGTCATCACAATCGTTATGCCCGCCTGGTATCTCGCAATGAGCAAGGAAGACCGAAAGAAACCTTTCAACCGTTTCAAACTGCGCGTACTCGTGGAAATGTCCAAAAAACTTCTGGGGCTGGATTTCAGCGACTTCACGGTCGCGTACATTTCGGACGACCATAAGGAATACGAAAACCGCACGATTGCGGAAATAGCTAAGTCGGAAGGAATATCCGACTTTGACTGCTACTTAAAACTCGTCGATTTGTCGAACGCGCAAGGCAGACTTTACATCGACAAATACTACAACGACGCCATCATCGACAGACTGATGAAAGACGACCTGTCCATCTTTATGACGGACGCGTGGGTTGAAGAAGCCGGCACGCAAAACGGCGCGACGTATCAGTGCTTCCCGTACTTTTTGGTGCGCGCGAAGAAGAACGATATCCCCGTTGAAAACGTCGTAAGAAAGATGACGGGCGCGACTGCGGAACGCTTCAAAATCAAAGACCGCGGGTTTTTGAAAGAAGGTTATTTCGCCGACGTTACCGTTTTCGATTTCGACAACGTGGAAGTAAATCCGAAAGTCCCCGACTTCACCCCCAAAGGCATAAATTACGTCTTCATCGGTGGCGAAAAGGTTGTGTCAAACGGCGAATATATCTCGAAAACCGCCGGCAAAGTCATACTCAAAAAATAAGGTAGGATAACTATGTGCATCGCAAAAATCGCGTTTAACGCCCTTTTCAGACCAAGTAAACATTTGTTTACGCCAAAAACGCCGTTTGCTGAAAAGGTAATGGGACCCAATTTCAAGCATTTGTACGACACCAGCTCAGCTGCAAGCAGGCTTGTCAAAACGTGGGACAAGGAAATTATCCCCGTTAACACTTTCGACTCTCTTACGCTTGACGGCTGGTTTTATACCGCGGGCGAAAACGCGCGCGATACCGCCATTCTCGTGCACGGCTACAACAGCAGTCCCATGGGCGATATGTCGGCAATAATGCAGTTTTATTTAAGACGCGGCATCAACGTTCTTCTGACAAACAACCGCGGCGGCAAAACGAGCGTCGGCAATAACATCACTTTCGGACTTTACGAAAGGCTCGACACCGCTCTGTGGGTTGACAAACTCAACGAGCGTTTCCCCGACGGCAGCATTATTTTGCACGGTATTTCTTTGGGCGGCGCAACCGTTTGTCTTATGTCCGAACTTGACCTGAAAAACGTTAAATGCGTCGTGTCGGATTGCGCCTACACCTCGATCCGCGCGGAATTTGCGCACAGTTCGAAACTTACCATGGGTTTCACGCCGAAAGCCACGCTGGAACGCGTTTATAAACTTTTTGCAAAAGAATTCGGCAATACCGTCGACGACTTCACGCCTCTCAAAGCGGTGCAACACGCAAAATATCCGATACTGTTTATTCACGGCAAGGAAGACCGTTTTATCCCTGTGCGAATGGCGCACGAACTTTACAACGCCTGTTCCTCGGACAAACGCCTGTTCCTTGTGAACGGCGCGGGACACGGCGCGTCGTATGCAAACGCCCCGAAAGAGTACGAATCCGCCGTGATGGACTTCGTAAACGCCCACAAATAAAACTCAACCGAATAATAAAAAAGCCACGGGATTCCGTGGCTTTCTTTTTGTAGTTTTTATAATCGTTATTCGAGTTCGGTTGCGCCTGTGTAAAGCTGATAATACGTGCCGTGCATTGCAATAAGTTCGTCGTGGGTTCCTCGCTCGATAATTCTGCCGTGATCGAGGACGATGACGCTGTCGGCGTTTCTGATTGTCGAAAGCCTGTGCGCGATAACGAAAACCGTCCTGCCTTTCATAAGGTTATCCATACCTGCCTGAACGATCGCTTCGGTGCGGGTATCGATTGACGACGTCGCTTCGTCCAGAATCATGACGGGCGGATCTGCGACGGCGGCGCGCGCGATACTTAAAAGCTGGCGTTGTCCCTGCGACAGATTTGCGCCGTTTCCCGTGATTACGGTATTATACCCTTCGGGAAGTCGTGTGATGAAGTCGTCGGCGTTTGCAAGTTTTGCTGCGGCGATACATTCTTCGTCGGTGGCGTCGAGGCGGCCGTAGCGGATATTATCCATGACGCTTCCCGTGAACAGGTTGGTGTCCTGCAAAACCATACCCAAAGACCTTCTCAGATCCTTTTTGTTGATTTTATTGATATTTATCCCGTCGTAGCGGACTTTGCCGTCCTGAATGTCGTAAAACCTGTTGATAAGGTTGGTGATTGTCGTTTTGCCCGCGCCCGTTGCGCCGACGAAAGCGAATTTCTGACCGGGTTTTGCGCGAAGGGATACGCCGTGCAGCACGGGTTTGTCGGGGACGTAACCGAAATCGACGTCGTCAAGTTCGATATCCCCTTTGAGTTCCACGTAAGTGGTGGTATCGGTTTCCTTGTGGTAATGTTTCCACGCCCAAAGCCCCGTGCGTTTTTCGCTTTCGACAATATTGCCGTTTTCGTCCTTCGTGGCGTTGACAAGCATGACGTAGCCGTTGTCGGTTTCTTGTTGTTCGTCAATCATATCGAACACGCGCGACGCGCCCGCAAGCCCCATGGTAACCATCGAGATTTGTCCCGCGATGTTGCCGATATTGTTGGAAAGTTGGCGCGAAAGCGACAGGAAGGAAACGAGAACGCCGACCGTCAGCGGATTGAACCCGGTAATACCGACGTTTTTGAACCCGGTATTGATTTCCGAAATGACCAGAAGTCCGCCGATAAACGCCAGCAATACGTACATGAGATTGCCCATGTTGCCGAGAATCGGCATAAGGATATTGCCGTAAGTATGCGCCCTCCTGCTGTCGTCGTTGAGTTTATCGTTGAGTTTGTCAAAGCCTTGTTTTGCGGCGTCTTCGTGGTTGAACACTTTCACGACTTTCTGACCGTTTATCATTTCTTCGATATATCCTTCTTCGTCGGCGACGGCGACCTGTTGCGCGACCATATATTTGCCGCTTGCTCCGCCGATTTTCACGACGACGAAAAGCATAAGCAGTATCACCGCAACGACGATAAGCGTCAGATATACGCTGTACGTCAGCATTACGATGAACACCGCGACCAACGTGAACGCCGACTGGAACAATACGGGCAGACTGTTGCCGATAAGCTGGCGCACGGCGTCGGTATCGTTGGTATAGGTACTCATTATCGTACCGTGCTTGTGCGTATCGAAATATTTAATGGGCAGGGATTCCATATTGTTGAACATATCTTTTCTGAAATGATACAACGTTCCCTGCGTAATGATTGCGTTAAGCTGGTTGTTTACGACAGAGCCGATAACGCCCAATACGAAAAACAAAACCATCGTCGCGCCCATCCTGACAAGCAGGACGGAAGCCTCGCTCCACGGCATATTCTGCGAAAGCGCCGGCGTGATGACGTCGTCGATGAGTTTCTGCATATAGACGTTGCCGACAAGCATGCCTGCCGACACCATCAGAAGGGTGATGCACATTATGATAATCTGCCAGCCGTAATATTTGAAAAGGTATTTCAAAAGACGGGCAAACGTACCCTTTTTGGCGGATTGCATATTGCGTTGATTTTTCATTGCGGAAGCCTTTTTCATTGTGCGTCGCCTCCTTCTTCGTTGTCGGAGTGGCGGGTTTGCGACTCGTAAACGCTCCTGTATTCTTCACTCGTTTGCATAAGTTCCTCGTGCGTGCCGATTGCGGCGATACGTCCGCCTTCCATCACGATGATTTTGTCTGCGTCCTCAACGGAAGCCACGCGCTGAGCGATGATGATTTTGGTCGTGTCGGGGATTTCTTCCCTGAACGCTTTCCTTATAAGCGCGTCGGTCTTTGTATCGACTGCCGACGTACTGTCGTCAAGAATAAGGATTTTCGGTTTTTTGATGAGTGCGCGCGCGATACAAAGTCTTTGTTTCTGTCCGCCCGAAACGTTCGTGCCGCCCTGCTCGATATGCGTGTCGTAGCCGTCGGGGAACGACTCGATAAATTCGTCGGCGCAGGCAAGACGACATACGCGTTTGATTTCTTCGTCCGACGCGGCGGCGTTGCCCCAGCGGATGTTTTCTTTTATCGTGCCGGAAAACAACACGTTCTTTTGCAGCACCATGGATACCGAATCGCGAAGCGCGACCAGGTCGTAATCCCTGACGTCTTTGTCGCCGACAAGAAGCCTGCCTTCGCTCACGTCGTACAAGCGCGGGATAAGTTGCACAAGGCTGCTTTTGCTGGAACCCGTGCCGCCGAGAATACCCACCGTTTCGCCTGATTTGATTGAAAGATTTATGTTTTCAAGCGCGTATTTTTCAGCCTTTTCGCTGTATTTGAATGAAACGTTTTCAAAGGTTATGTCGCCGTTTTCAACAGTTGTAATGCCGTTTTCGGGGCTTTTAAGCGACGATTCCGTCACAAGAACTTCTTTGATACGGTTTGCGCTTTCAACCGACATCGTCAGCATGACAATCACCATCGAAAGCATCATCATCGACATCAACGCCATTATCGCGTAGTTGATAAGCGCAGACAAATTGCCGACCGTGAGTTCCTCTCCGTGCGACGTGATTATCGTCTTGGCACCCAAAAACATAATTACAGCTATGACCGTAAAAATGCACAGCATCATTATTGGCCAGGCAAGCGCCATGATACGCTCCGCCTTTGTGAAGTCGTTTCTGACCTCGGACGATACCTTTTCAAACTTTCCTTTTTCGTAGTCTTCCCTGACGAAAGATTTCACGACGCGGATCGCCTGCACGTTTTCCTGCACCGACTCGTTCATATCGTCGTATTTCCTGAAAATCTTTCTGAAAAACGGCATTACGAACTTCATCATAAGCGCAAGAGCAAGCATAAGCACGGGCATCGCCGCAAGGAAAACAAGAGCGATTCTCCAATTTATACGGAAGCTGAAAACGAATGCGAAAATCAGCATCAGCGGCGTTCTTATCGCAATGCGGATTATCATCTGATATGCGTTCTGGACGTTCGTAACGTCGGTCGTAAGTCTTGTAACAAGGCTCGACGTCGAAAACCTGTCGATTTCCGCAAACGAGAAGTCCTGAATCTTATAATACATATCGTGGCGCAGATTCCTTGCATATCCGCACGATGCCGTCGCCGCAAACTTGCCCGCGATAAAACCGCAAAGAAGCGACGCAAGCGCCATCGCAAGCAGTATCAGTCCGTATTTGATAATGGGGTCCATGGATATCGACTTACTGATTTCGTCGATAAGCACCGCCATTACAGTGGGAATAAGCGTTTCCAGCACGACCTCTCCGATGATGAAAATCGGCGTGAGAATCGAGGGAAGTTTATAATCCCTTATACTCTTTTTCAATACTTTTATTGTGTCCATCTATGCTCCTAAAAATTTTAATCGTTGTTGAGATTTCCTTTCAGTTTTTCAAGGATCGCGATAAGCGTTTCGATTTCTTCGTCCGAAAAATTTTTCCAGAATTCTTTCCCGACATCGATAGCGTCCCTGCGCGACGATTTCAGAAGCGCGCTGCCCTCGTCGGTAAGATATACGCTTTTCATACGCTTGTCGTCGCTGTCGAACACGCAGGAAACGAGTCCCCTGCTTTCAAGCCCGGAAAGAAGCCCGACGACTGTCGGGTGCGAAACTTCCAGATACGTTTCGACATCTTTTTGCGTCGATTTCCCGCCCGACTTGTCCAAAAACACCAACAGTCTGTGTTGCGAACAGGTCACGCCGTACTTCTTGAACGTCCTGATTATTTTTTTGTCGGTTTTCTCACTGATTTGTTTGATAAGAAAGCCGGCGTATTGTCTTTTATCCATGAAAACTCCGTCGTAAAATGTAGTATGCTACATATATACAACAAAGAAAAAAAATTGTCAATAAATTTTAACTAAAATTCCGTAGGAAGTTACACTTTTTTTATAAATATCGGTTGCAACTTTTTATATAGTATTTGTTTAGTACCTATTTTCATTTTTTCGGCAAGCCTTTTCTCTTTACCTTTTCAAAAGGATTTTTGTTTTTCCCGTCGAAAAAACAAATCAGAACGTACACTGCCGACAACACGATAACCGCGCCGATAAGTACGCCGTACATTGCGCCGACGCTTACTTTGTCGCCAAAGAAATATAAGTTGCAATCAACGCCGTCCTTAACCCCGTCTATTACTTCTTTCGGGAAGCTTTGCTTTGCCATCTCGCCGTAAACGCCGTTTAACGAATGATTTCTTAAAAGTGAAGTGCCGTATGTGCCGGGAAGAAGCATAATAAAGTTTTGCAGACCTTTCCCGAAACTCGATATCGGCATATACGCGCCGCAAATAAAACCGTAGCCCGCCGATACTATCGTACCGATGCCCGCAGCCTGCCCCTGCGTCCTTAAAAGCGCATTCACGACGCTTGACAACGCCGTGCCGAAAGCCGTCAGCAGGAACACGTCGACGATAATTAAAGCGACGTCCGAAAAACTCATATACCAGCCGCTCGCCGCAACGTAAATAAGCCCGGCAGCAGTCGCCGCATACGTTACGATAAGCGTCGTGAAAAAGGTTCCCGAAAAGTACGACGCAGCGATTACCGATCGCTTTGCGGGCGACACAAGCAAGTCTTTTCTCGCCCCGGTGATGCGGTCGTTTACCATAAGCGTATTGCTGCAAAACGCGACCGTCACGCAACACACCGCAAGAAGCGACGATACGAGTTCCCCCGCAACCATTCCGCTTATCAGTTTTTCGGGGACGGAAACGCCATCCGGCAACGCCGCAACAAACGTGTTCCTGTAAACTTTTGCCAGAAACGTGACGTACAAGACAAGAAGTATCACGGGCGTGATAAGCGACGTGAAAAACATTCCCTTGTCCTTAAAAAACACCTTTATATTTCGTTTCGTCAACGCAAGAAAAGTTTTCATAACGCGCCTCCTTCGGGCTTTTTGCCCGTGACGGACAAAAATACGTCGTCCATTTTGCCCTTTGTTATTTCAAAATCGGTGAACAGCGCGGGATTTTTAATAATTAAATCCCGTGCTTCTGCCGTGTCTTTCACGGACACCCTGAACGCGTCCCTGATTTTTTCGTACGGAAGACCCAAAGCCTTGACTTTTTCTTCTTCGGCGTTATAAATCGTAACGAAGTCACCGGTGTACTCGTTTTTGAGCGAAAGCGGCGTTCCTTCCGCCGCGATTTTCCCTTTGTCGAGTATCACGACGTAGTCGGCGTCCGCCGCCTCTTCCATATAATGCGTCGTGAGAAACACCGTCATATTCCGACTTTTACGAAGGTTTGTTACGACGTTCCAAAGGAGTTTGCGCGCTTCGGGATCGAGCCCCGTCGTCGGTTCGTCCAGAATTAAGATTTTCGGATTGTGAATAAGTGCGCGCGCCACGTCGACTCTTCTTTTCTGTCCGCCCGAAAGTTTTTCAAACGTTCTCGGCAACAGATCTTTGAAGTCCAGCATTTCGGAAAGCGCGGCGATTCTTTCTTTTACCGCTTTCCCCGTGATACCGTATAAACTCGCGCGGGACGTAAGGTTGTCTTTGACCGAAAGTTTCGCGTCAAGCGCGGACGTCTGATATACGACGCCGATTTCTTTCGTGATGCTTTTCATATCGTGATCGACGTTCATACCGTCGATTATCACCTCGCCGCCGTCTTTTGAAAGGGTGCCGCACATTATGGATATCGTCGTTGATTTTCCCGCGCCGTTCACGCCGAGAAACGCAAACAACTCCCCCTCCTTCACGACAAGCGACAAGTCGTCGACGGCGTGCACGTCCTGAAACGATTTGTCAAGGTTTTTGATTTCGATAATATTTTTCATTCTTTTTTATACAACCTGCCCTACGTTTTTACGGTAAGTCTTGTAAAAGGGGAAACCCTTTGCGGACTTCCCCAAATTATCTTTTAACGGCGGAATTTACTTTTGATCGCGGTCGAAAGCCTCGATTGCGGCAAGCGCGATGTCAAGTCCCAATGCAAACGTTTCGGGTATCATCTGGTCGGGCGTGTCGCGACGATTGTGATAATACGGCGCATATTTCGGGTTTTGTCCGGCAACCGCCGCCGCCTTGAATCCGCCCCTTGAAAACGCCGCCGCGTCGGATGCGCCGAAAGGCACTACGCCGTGAGGCAACGGGTGATTTACGTCGGGATCGTTGCACGCTTCGTCCAGAAGCGCAACGACTTCGGGGCTGTTTTTCACCATGCCCGTCATGTCGCGGTGATAAATCGTCATATAGTCATAGTCGCGCATCGTGTCGAAAGCGATAATGTACGTTTCGACGTCCTTGTTTTCGCCTTTATGGCGTTTCGTGAATGCGGTTGCGCCGCGAAGCCCGGCTTCTTCACTGCCCGTAAGCAATGCACAGACTTCGGTGTTTTCATATCTGATTCCGCTTTCTTTCAGACATTTGAGCGCGGACACTGCGACGAATACGCCCGTAAGGTTATCGTTTGCGCCGGGGGACAGCACCTTAAAGTTGCAAACGAAGAAAAGTCCAATGTACGCAACGACGGTGCATGCGGCGAAAATCACACTCCAAAGCGGGGTAACGCCTTTTGCGATATTTATTGAAAAAATGACGATCGACGCGAGCGCGCACAACAAATCGACTGCAAGTACGCCGACCATGACTTCCTGTCTTATCTTCATAAGCGTCCATTCGTACGCGCTGTCGGTGTGGCCGTTGATGATGATACGGCGTTTTACGTCGCCCGTCGGTTTATACTTCGCATATACGTTGCACGACGTCGTTTCCGGCAAAAATTTGTCGATGAACGGCACGTAGAACAAGAATTCCAGCACGACGATGACAATGGACAAAACCGCAAGTACCAGCGAAATTATCCTTACCGCAAGCGTCAGCGCGGGATTGCCGACAAGCGTCAGCAGCTGCAAAAGCGCGCCGATAATCAAAAATACGCCGATGATTTTCGTGAATCCGACAAGCGCGTGTCGCGACACTTTGAAATCTTCGATTGCGCTTTCGTCCGCCCAGCCGTTGGTGTCGATCTGGTTTTTGATCCATTCCTGGGCTTCCCGTTCTTTAGGCATTCCCGATTCGCGCGGGCCGATGTTGGTGCAGATGTCCGTGATTGCGTTCATGCTGTAATCGACGGCGTTTTTCCTTATCTCTTTCGATACTTTCATGACAATTCTCCTTTTTTCGGACAGTTTTGTCCGTTATCCCTTTTTATTCGTTAATAAGCGACAGCACGTCGCTTGCAACCTGATTTAATCCCGTGTTTTCTTTCAGGACGTTCAGCCCTTTGAGTGCGCGAATGGCCGCGTCGATATCGTCGGGGAAAATGCTGTCCGAAAACACTTTTATGTCCTTGATTACGCCGCCCGACAACGTGAAACTCACGTCGGCGTATCCCCAGGAAAACCTTTTGTACTTATGACTTTGAAGTTTCACGTCCTTTCCATACAGCCATAAATCGTCGGAATATTTTTTGTAAAATTCGTCGGTTTTCTTTTCGTCCACGGCGGAATTCTCCAAAATCCGCCCGTATTTCTCGGTTAAAACGTCTTTTATCGCCTGCTTTACGGCTTCGACGTCGATACTTTCGTCAAGGTCGTGAAGATTTACAACGCGCGACTTCACGCTCGCGACGCCCTTGCCTTCCAGCTTGTCGGGTTTCACGTTCAGAAAGTCGCTCATTTTCGACGTGTCGGCGGATATTAAAATCGTGCCGTGATGCAACGCCGCCGTCTGTGTTTTGAGATATGCGTTGCCCGAAAACTTTCGCCCGTCGATGACGATGTCGTTTCGTCCGTTGACTTCCGCAAAAAGCCCCAGCCTTTTCATCGCGCGGATAATAATATCGTTGTTCTCGTTCACGTCGTAATCCGAAAGACTTGTTATGAACGAGAAATTGAGATTACCTTTGTCGTGGAAAACCGCGCCGCCGCCCGTCGGACGCCGTGCAAGGAAACCGCCTGCGTCGTGGAGTTTTTTAATATTCACGTCAAGGTATGCGTTCTGGTGTCTTCCGATGACGACCGTGTTGTCGTTGCGCCAAAGATATACGATAAGTTCGCCGTCTTTCGCCGCGTCCATAAGCGCGCTCTCGAGAGCAAGATTGTAATGCGGATTAAACCCGCTTGTTTCAATATATCTTACTTTATCGTACGTTTTTGCCATATAAACAAGTTATTTTGCGATATTATTTAATTTCAAACAAACCTTCGCGCACTACTTCGCAAACGGTCGGATGCGGGAAAACGAGTTTTTTCGCGCGGTCGATATCCACCTTCATATCAATAAGATTCGACACTGCCACGATATACTCGGACGCATAATTTCCGACGACGCTCGCGCCGATAAGCACGTTGTTATCTTTGTCGTAAACAAGTTTCAGAATACCGGTGTAGTCGGTGTTTTCCGCGATATATCTGCCCGAATACATTAAGGACAACTGCACCTCGTCGGCGTTTATTCCCTTTTCGGTCGCCGCCGAAAGCGTGTATCCCGCCGAAGCGACTTCGGGAGTCGTGTATATAACCGACGGTATGGAGTCGTAATTCATTTCGTCGGGAACGTTAAGCATATTGTTTACGGCGACTTCGCCTTCTCTGTACGCCGTGTGTGCAAGCATCGACTTTCCGTTGACGTCGCCCGCGGCATAGACGTTTTCGACGTTGGTTTTAAGACGGCTGTCGGTAACGATTGCGCCGCGCTCGGTTTCAACACCGATGTTTTCAAGCCCGAATCCCGTTACGTTTGCGCGACGACCGACCGACAACAAAATTTTGTCGGCAAGTATTTCTTCTTCGCCGTTTTCGGTCTCGACGACCGCGCCGTTTTCGGTAATCTCTTTGACCTTTGAAGAAAGACGGAATTTTACGCCTTTCTTTTCAAGCGCTTTTTGCAAAACCGCGCTTACTTTTTCATCGGTTGCGCCCGCGATCTTCCCGAGCATTTCGACAACGACAACGTCGCTCCCGACCGACGAATAATAATCCGCCATTTCAAGTCCGATTACGCCGCCGCCCATAATAAGCAGGGTTTTCGGGATTTCGACAAGGTTCAGCGCCTCGCGGTTGGTTATCGCAAGCCCGCTTTCAATCGCTTTGTCGACGCCCGGGATTTTCGGGATAAACGCGCTGCTTCCCGTTGCGATAAGTAAAAATTTTGAGTTGTATTCGACGTTTTCGGATTGTACGACGACGCCGTTCTCGTCGCGGCAAAGTATCTTCGCCTCCGCCTTTACGACGGTAACTCCCGCGCCCTTCAATTTCGCGCGCACACCAGTTACAAGACGTTTCACGACTTTGTTTTTTCGGTCTATGACGGCTTCTTGCGATACTTCGCCGTCGCCCGAAAACTTCACGCCGTAATTTTCGCCGTGCTTAAAATAATTCAGTACTTTTGCGCTGTTCAATAAAGTTTTGCTGGGAACGCAGCCTTCGTTCAGGCAAACGCCGCCGAGTTCGTTTTTCTCAAACAATACGACGGACAATCCTTTTGACGCGGCGTATGCCGCGGCGTTGTATCCGGCAGGACCGCCGCCGAGTACCGTCAAATCAAAATTTTCCATAAACCCTCATAATTTTCGTAATATATCCATTGTACGGGATAAGCGACGAAAAGTCAATTTATTGACTTTACGAAAAAATTTCCTTTGCTGTCATATTGACTGTCATTTTGACTTTTGTTGAAAATTTTGCGCTTGACAACCGCCTTTTTTGGATATATCCTTATATTTATGAAAACAGCAGCGATAATACTGAACACTCCCGACGAAATCGGGGAAATTACAGAGTCCGACGTTATTTGCGCCGACAACGGGTTAAGCCGTATTCACGTTACCCCCGTTGCGGTCGTGGGCGACCTGGACAGCCTTGAAAACCGCAAGGACGGGTTAAACTACGTCGTCTTCCCGAAGGAAAAGGACGAGACCGACGGGCAACTTGCCCTTCTTTACGCAAAACAAGCGGGCTACGACGCCGTTACCATTTACGGCGCAACAGGCGGCGACATAGGTCAGATTCTCGGCAACATCGGTCTTTTGAAATATGCAAAGGACATAAAAATCGACGCCCGTATTTCGGGCGTCGGATTCGATATTAAACTTGTCGAAGGAAAGGTTTCCGACACGGCTTTTGAAGGTCAGAAAATTTCGCTGTTTCCGTTTTTCGGGGACGCGCTGGTCACAAACAGCCGCGGGCTTTATTATCCGCTTGAAAACCTTCTTCTTTCCGCAGGCACAAACCGCGGGCTTTCCAACGTTGCGACGGCAAACGAAATCTCGTTCACCGTCGAAAGCGGAATTTTACTTATGATTAAATATTATTAAGCGGCTTTGCCGTCCGCGTTTTCGTCGGACGTGTCTCTACTGCGAGCTTTCCGGCATTGCGACGGCAAACGAAATCTCGTTCACCGTCGAAAGCGGAATTTTACTTATGATTAAATATTATTAAGCGGCTTTGCCGTCCGCGTTTTCGTCGGACGTGTCTCTACTGCGAGCTTTCCGGCATTGCGACGGCAAACGAAATCTCGTTCACCGTCGAAAGCGGAATTTTGCTTATGAATAAATATTATTAAGCGGCTTTGCCGTCCGCGTTTTCGTCGGACGCGTCGCCACTTTCGATTTCGTCGGCGGATTCTTCCGTCGATTTTTCGTTTACAAGGCGCACGAAACTCTTACTGCTGAACAGCAACAGCGCAACGACGATAACGATTGCGACGTCTGCGAACGTGAACGTGTTGTACAAGAATCCCCACGCAACCGGCGAATATCCTGCCTGAGCGTATGACGCGAATGCGAAAATGCCCGAGAACACGTGAGAGAAGTAACGAAGCGTGCCCGCAAGGATTGCGCCGACCGTAAATGCGGCAGCGGGCTTTTTGATGATGTTGAGTTCCTTGAAAATTCCCGCAAGCCCCGTCATTGCAAAAGCGATCGGGTAATCCAGGAAGAACTGCGCGGGGTGGATAATCCACGGATCCTGTATTGCCTGCAACACGCCGTAAATCGCGCCCACGATAATACCTTTCCTTATGCCGAACATATACGAAAACAGCATAAGCGGAAGCATCGACGCAAGGGTTACCGAGCCGCCCTGTGGCAACGCGAAAAACTTTACGTAAGAAAGTGCGAAAGAAAGCGCGACGGAAATTGCGGCATAAGCCATCTCACGCGTGGTGAACGGACCGTTGCGTTTCGAGAAAACGGTTGCGGCAACGACAAGGATAAGAACAAGCACGATTGCGCTGATATAAAGCCCTGCCTGCGACACGCCTTCGTAATCTCCGCCGACCTTTTTGAAGTGCACCGCCAAAAACGCAATACTCACAATCACGGGGATTAAAATCAAAAACAGCGCGATAAACTTAAACTTACGCATAAACTCGGGTTTTACCGTGTTTATTACGTAGCCCGCCGCGACCAGCGCGAACGCCACGATAACAATGCTCATTATCGGCCAGAAAACTTCTTTTACAAAGCTTCCGCCCTGAACGTCGTCGCTGATTTTTAAGGTAAGCATCGTAACTACGAAAGTCGTCGCTACGCCGAAAACGAAATACTTCACGCTTTTCATAAACGGCGCGAGTTTTTCAGGCTTCGCTTTCTTCAAAAAGATTGCGGCGATTACAACAAGCGCGACAAGCACGATTGCAAAGTAAAAAGCCGTAACACTGAGTTTCGACACGGTGTCGAGAGTGTTGAACGGCTCTTTCAGAATTGATGTGAATTTCATATTCGCTCCTTTGCCGGGAGGAACTTTTCTCGTTAGAATAAAAAATCCCAAAGCGATTACTTTGAGAACGAGTGGACTGGCTTCCTTTCGTGAGTTCTAACTCAATCAAGTTCAGAGGGTGTAATCTCAGGCGCGACGCGCCACCCCTAGCAATTAAATGTGATACCTAAATCTTACAATCAAATGAAAATACTGTCAAGGGTTTTGAAAACGATTTGCAAATATTCAAACATTATTGTATAATCGTTCAGAGGTGGATTATGAAAGTTGCAGTTATTACGGGCGCATCCCAAGGAATCGGGAATGCCATTGCAAAAAAATTCTCGGAAAACGGATACCGCGTATTTAATTTGTCCAGAACGCCGGCAGAAGGCATCGAAAGCATAAAAACCGACGTGTCCGACCGTGAAAACGTGTTTGACTCGATCGGCGAAGTCGTAAAACGCGCGGGGCGTATCGACGTCCTTGTCAACAACGCGGGATTCGGCATTTCGGGCGCGGTCGAAGATACCGACGAAAAAGCGGTGCGAAAGATTTTTGACGTCAATTACTTCGGCACGCTGTTCGCGACGCAGGCGGTTATCCCCGTTATGCGCGAAAACGGCGGCGGCACGATAATCAATATGTCCAGCGCGGGCGCGCCTTTGTCGCTGCCTTTTCAGTCGTTTTATTCCTGCACGAAATCGGCGGTGTCGTCGCTTTCCGAGGCGCTTCGTATCGAACTTAAACCGTTCAACATAAAAGTTTCGACAATCCTTCCCGGCGATGTCAAGACGGAATTCACCGCCCGCCGCGAAAAGAACAAAAGCAACAGCGTTTATTACGGCGAAAGAATCGACAAATCGGTTGAAAAGATGGAGCGCGACGAACAAAACGGAATGTCACCGTCGGTCATCGCGAAAATCGCCCTGAAAATCGCAAAATCGAAAAATCCGCCCGTGTACGTCGTGGGCGGCGCGTCGTATAAACTGCTTGTGGGGCTTTCAAAAATCTTGCCGAAACGTCTTGTCGTATGGGCAATCGGAAAACTTTACGGTTATGCATAAACAAAAACTGCAACGGGCGTTGCAGTTTTTTATTTGTGCTTTTTAAGAATTTACTTCTCTGTTTAGTCCTTCTTTTTCTTTTTGGCGTAGCTTCTCACCGCGTACGCGATGTTGGTCATATGGTCGGCGACACGCTCCGCATTGGACGAAAGACTCAGATAAATCGCGCCGACTTCGGGCGTACATTCGCCCTTGTTCATACGCTCGATATGGTGTTCGCCCATTTCTTCTTTTTGTTTGTCGACGCTTTCCTCGTACTCGTTCACCTTGTCGATATAATCAAGAGTGACTTCCTTATACGTCTTCATTACCTCGTCGTAAAGATTTGTAATCGTCGCTTTAAGCGTCTGGATTTCGGAAATTGCCTTCGGCGAGAACTTGAGTTTATCCGCCTCCATCTTTTTGGCGTATTCCGAGATATTTTCGGCGTAGTCGCCGATACGCTCGATATCGCTTACGGTGTGATACGACGTACTGATTAAGAGTTTGTCGTCTTCCGAAAGGTCAACCTGCGAAAGCTTCACAAGATATTTCGTGATTTCACGGTTAAGGAAGTTCAGACATTTTTCGTTTTTGGCGATTTCGTCGATGACGTCGGACACTTTGCCGACCATAACCGCGTCCATACATTTGTCGAAATTTGATTTTGAGATTTCCGCCATATTTTCGATTTCGTTTTTAAGCTGCGCGACAGCAACCGGGGGCGTTCTCAACAAACGCTCTTCCAGAAAATACAGGTGCGGCTCGTCGTTTTTGTCGTCCGTTTTCCTCTCGGGAACGATTTTTGAAACGAACTTCACAAGCAGGTTCATAAACGGCAACAGTACTATGGTGGTGGTTACGTTGAAGAAAGTGTGCAAAAGCGCAATTCTCATCGCGGGACTTTTAATCGGCATAAACATCTTCGTAAACACGCCGGAAATGCTCACAAGCCCGAATATCGTCACGCCGATCACGTTAAACATAAGGTGGATTACGGCGGTGCGACGCGCGTTCGTACTTGTGCCGACCGACGCGATAAGCGACGTAATACACGTTCCGATATTGCTTCCCAAAATTATGTACAGCCCTTGATCAAACGACAAAAGCCCCGCAACCGACATCGTAACGACGATACCGCTGACCGCCGACGACGACTGGATAAGCGCGGTGAACAAAATACCGAACAACAACAGCAACGCAGGGTTTGAAACCTTTGTAAGGAATGCGCTGATTTTGTCCGACTTCGAGAAAATATCCATGGAGCTTGTCATGACCGAAAGCCCGACGAATATCATACCAAGCCCGGTGATAATGCCGCCGATTTTTTTAACCTTATCCTTTTTGGTCAGCATTATCATCAATGCGCCGACGCCCGCAAGAGCCGCAAAAATTACCGTAAGGTTGACGTTTGCAAACCCGCCCGCGCCAAGCGCAACGATAAGCGCGGTCGACGTCGTTCCGATATTCGCACCGAAAACAATCGACGCGGCTTGCGTCAGAGTCATCAGTCCGCTGTTGACGAAACCTATCGCCATAACCGTGACCGCCGCGGAACTTTGTACGACCGCCGTCGTCACCGTTCCTATGCCCACTCCGATAAGTTTCTTATTCGATATTTTGGCAAACATTCGCTTGATTTCGTTGCCGGCAACCATTTCAAGACTGTCGCCCATCAACTTCATTCCGTAAAGAAAGACGCCGATACCTCCAAGCAGGGACAAAAACGCATAAAATATGTCAAGCCAATTCATTTCAATTTCGGTTGGACAAAATTTGCCCGATTCTCTCCATTATAATAAGTTACTTTCTATATTATATATAATATGTTGATTTATGTAAAACAGATTAGGTTGTTTTCAACCATAAAATTTTGCGATTCAAAAAATTTTTTGCGGTTTTCATTCACGTTATGCGACAGTTTTATCATTCATGACAAAATGTTTCTATCGCACGGCTTTCATTAAAAATTTTATTATAAACGCCGCAATAAATTATTTTTTCGACTTTTTGTTTTGTTGCTCATTTCGTTTGACATATTTCGCCTTATTCAATATAATAATTGAGCATTGACAAAAACGCTGCTGTGGCTCAGGAGGTAGAGCACATCCTTGGTAAGGATGAGGTCACCAGTTCAAGTCTGGTCAGCAGCTCCACTAAAAAACACGACGAAAACGTCGTGTTTTTTTAATGTGTGCAAAGTTTTTTGCACACATTTGCACAATTTCTTCGAAATTGTGCGTGGAGCCTGTCGTCTGCGCTCGGCGATCGCGAATACTTCGTGCTCTCATCGCCTTCTCTTGCCGTCAGCAGCTCTATAACAACAAACGAATTTCGTTCACGGATTTTTCATTTCATTTTCCAATGAAATGAAATGCTCGGCTTACAGCCGTGCGGAGCGCTCGTCGCCTGCGGACGGCGTCTCTTCTTGCAAGCAATCTCCCCTCCTTTCCTTGTCGTCAGCAGCTCCACTAAAAAACACACCGCTTCGGGTGTGTTTTTTTAATGTGTGCAAAGTTTTTTGCACACATTTGCGCGATTTATTTCTAAATCGCGCGTGGAGCCTGTCGTCTGCGCTCGATGACTTTTCTTGCAAGCAATCCCTAATCTTCGCTTGCCGTCAGCAGCTCATTAAATATCGTTTGTTCACGACGAAAACGTCGTGTTTTTTTAATGTGTGCAAAGTTTTTTGCACACATTTGCGCGATTTATTTCTAAATCGCGCGTGGAGCCTGTTGTCTGCGCTCGGCGATTGAGAATACTTCGTACTCTCATCGCCTTCTCTTGCCAGCAGCAGCTCTATGGTCTATTTTGTCATAGGAGACTGTCGGTGGCGGTATTGTTTGTTTTGATTTTTCAACTTGAAGATATCACGGATTTTCATTTAATACATCGTCCTTATGGCTTTATCGTTCAGTTTTTGATGATAAACACCGGGAACGGCGGGTCGTTCGTCCAATTATAAAAATCGAGTTTCAAGACCTGATATTTCGACGAATCGAGCGTTTTAAGATACGGCAGCAGTGCGTCTCTTTCCTCGTAGCCCGAGTCGCCGCCGTAATAAACGCTCACGCACATTAAGCCGCCCTTCTTCAAAAGCCCGAGTCCGCCCTCGATTGCTTTTATCGTGGACTCTGCGTGCGTGAAAACGCTGTGATCGCCCGACGGCAAATATCCGAGGTTGAAAACAATGCACGATACGCTGTCTCTATCCGCGTACTTTGTCATATTTTCGTGCGATTCAAGATGGACGTCCGCCGATTGTCCGCGGCTTTTCAGAAGGTTTTCGGTGCTGTCCACGGCGTCTTTCTGCACGTCGAAAGAAATAACTTTCCCGCTGTCCCCGACAAGCGAGCATAAAAACGACGTATCGTATCCGCGCCCTGCGGTTGCGTCGATAACGACGTCGCCCGCGCCGACGAATTTCCTTATTGTTTCGTGTACAATGGTCAAAGCATTCATATTTTTATTATATCACATCGTGGCGTTTTGACAATAAATAAGGCCGTCCGAAGACGACCTTTTTAACGTTTTTGAATTATCTTTCTTCCCTGAAATAGGAAAGCCCCAGCGATGCAGGCGGCTGCGTCTCGCGCTTATTAAAGAACGAAATAATAATAAGGACGAGAGCGGTTGCAACGTAAGGAATGATTTTTACAAGTTCTTTTTCGGCAAGGCTTACGCCCGTAATATAGTTGGGCATAATGTACAAAAGACCGAAAATGAACGAGCCGATAATACAAAGTCCCGGGCGCCACAATGAGAAGATAACAAGCGCGACCGCAAGCCAGCCAAGCCCTTCGATAACGTATTCAAGCGATCCGCGCGTGCAGTCAAGAAGATAAAATGCGCCGCCGATACCGGAAATTGCCGAGCCGATTATACAGGCAAGGTATTTATATCTGATGACGTTGATACCCGCCGCGTCCGCCGCCGCGGGGTTTTCGCCGACCGCTTTTAAGTTAAGTCCCGTTTTTGTGCGGTTCATAAAAATTGCGACAAGCACCGTAATAATTATACCGACGTACACCAAAACGCCGTGCGACAAGAACATTTGTGAAAACCAGTTGTTTTCGACATTTCCAAAGAACGGCGCGGTGAACACTTTGCTTACTTCATAAAACGTCGTGCCCTCGTTGCTCATCATTGAGCCCCAGAACCCAAGTACGCCCGCACCAAACGTTGTAATGGTAAGTCCCGTGACGTTCTGGTTGCATCGAAGGGTAATCGTAAACAATCCGTAAACGACGCCCATCATTGCGCCTAACAGCATTGCCATAATTATTGCGACAAAGACGATTCCGCCGGCTGCAAGCCCTGCGTTTTTTGCAAGGTTTGCGCCAAGACAGCCGCCGATTGCGCCAAAGCACATAACGCCGGGGATTCCCAGATTAAGGTGTCCGGATTTTTCGATGATAATTTCGCCGGTCGAGCCGAAAAGGAAAACAATACCGAATTTTATTGCCTGAGTTATTAACGTAACAAACATATTACTTATCCTCCTCTGCGACAACTTCCGCTTGTTTTTTCTTTTTGAAGCATGCGGGAATTTTGAAATATTTTTTGTTGAACATTATCTTATAGTTGATAAAGAACTCGCTTGCGATGATAAAGAAGAAGAACACGCCCGCAAGCATCGAGGGGAACGACGCACCAAGACGCGCATACGTTGAAACTTCTGCCGCGCCCTTTTGTACGAACACAACCAAAAACGACGTCAACACCATCGCAAACGGATTGAACTTTGCAAGCCAGGAAATAAGAACGCCCGTAAAGCCTCTGCCGTTGACGGTATATTTGCTGTTCAAGTCAAGGTTTGTCGCGCTGACGAGAAGGAATCCCGTGATACCTGCGATAATACCGCAAAGAACCAACGTACGAATGATAACTTTTTTGCTGTTGATTCCGATATAACGCGCCGTATTTTCGCTTTCGCCGACAACGGTAAGTTCATAGCCGTGTTTGCTGAAACGAAGATAAACGTACATCAGAATCGTAATAACCGCCGCGATGATGATTTTAAGAATGAATTCGTTATCTCCGATTGAGCCGACAACGCCCTTCGTAAACGTCAGCGTACCGGTGCCCGTCGACGCAACGCTTTTAATAAAGTATTCCGTAAGACATACCGCAATATAGTTCATCATAAGCGTCAAAAGCGTTTCGTTGGTGTTCCATCTCGCTTTAAATATTGCAGGAATCATCGACCATAACGCGCCGAATACCATCGCAACGACAAGCGACAGAACAATCGTACCCGCGTCGCTTGATTTGCCGCCCATAAAGTTTATGACGACCGCGCAACCAAGCGCGCCCATAAGGATTTGTCCTTCGCCGCCGATGTTCCAGAATCTCATTTTGAAACACGGAGTGACCGCAAGCGCGACCAGCAAAAGCAGCGCCGTTTCATGGAAAAGTCCCCAGATGCGTCTTGGGGTGCTGAATGCGCCGCCGAAAAAGTTTTTGAAGAAGAAACCCATGTCTTTTTTCGTGATTGCCGTAGTGATAATCGCGCAGGCAAGGATTGACAACGCAAAAGCGATAAGGCGGATAAGCCACGCTTTTTTCCTGTCCATATCCACGCGTTTTACAAGGTGCGCGACGGGTTCGTGAACTGTTTTACGCATTGTGTCCCTCCTTTACTTCATCGTCAAATATTTCGACTTTTGCGGGCATACTTGTCATAAGAAGCCCGACTTGCTCTTTCGTGCAGTTTCTCGCGTCGACAATGCCGCTGACTTTTCCGCCGCACAAAACCATGATTCTGTCCGAAAGCGCAAGCAGTACGTCCAGATCTTCGCCGACGAAAATAACGGCAACTCCGTTTTCTTTTTGTTTGTTGAGCAAATTATAAATAACGTAGGACGAGTTGATGTCCAGCCCCCTTACGGGATAAGCCGCCATAAGGACGGTAGGCGCGGACGCGATTTCACGACCGACCAGAACTTTCTGAACGTTTCCGCCCGAAAGTTTTCTGACGGGAGTTTTCACGGAAGGCGTCACAACTTCCAACTCTTCCACGATATTTTCCGCAAGGTCATGCGGGGTTTTTCTGTCCAAAAACATCGAATGACCTTTGCCGTAGGAACGAAGCATCATGTTGTCCGTCAAGTCCATATTCCCGACAAGCCCCATGCCCAGACGGTCCTCGGGGACGAACGAAAGCCTTACGCCCAATTCTCTGATTTGCGTGGGGGATTTCTGCCTCAAATCGACTTCTTTATTGTTGTCTTTGGGGTCGAAGTAAGTGACCGTACCGCCTTCCAGACGTTGAAGTCCCGCGATTGATTCCAGAAGTTCGCGCTGACCGCTGCCCGCGATACCTGCGATGCCCAGAATTTCGCCCGAACGCGCCGTGAACGACACGTTGTCAAGTGCAAGTATTCCTTCGCGGTTTTTGCAAGTGAGTCCGGAAATCGTGAGCCTTTCTTCTGCGTTGACGGGGATTGTTCTGTCAATATTAAGTTCGACCTTTTCGCCGACCATCATTTCCGTCAACGAACTTTCGGTTGCGTCTTTCGTATCGACGGTGCCGATATATTCGCCCTTTCTTAAAACGGCGACTCTGTCCGAGATTTCCAGAACTTCGTTGAGTTTGTGCGTAATGATGATAATGGACTTTCCGTCGTCGCGCATTTTCCTTAAAACGTCAAAGAGTTTCTTGGTTTCCTGCGGCGTCAGAACGGCGGTAGGCTCGTCCAGAATAAGGATATCCGCGCCGCGATACAACGTCTTAATAATTTCGACGGTTTGTTTTTCGGAAACGGACATATCGTAAATTTTCTTTTTGACGTTGATATCGAAACCGTACTTATCGACGATTTTTTGTACGATTCCAACGCGATTTCTCGACAAATGGTTGAATTTGATTTTCTTGCCGAGTTTTACAAAAGGAAGCGCCACGCATTTTAAGGCGCATTTTATTTTTTCGGCAGGTTTGTCGCCAATCCTGATTTCTTTGACGGGCGAACGCTCGTCATCGGCGTCAACGACAATGCCGTAGTCGTCAAGTTTATCTTTGTATTCTTTCGATTTTTCACGGATACTGAACGGGGGCATCTTTTCGCCAAGAATAACGTTGTCCGCCGCCGTAAAGATGTCAATCAGCTTAAAATGCTGATGGATCATTCCGATGTGGTATTTATAAGCGTCCTGCGGAGAACGAATCACGACTTCCTTCCCGTCGATGAAAATTTCACCGCTGTCGGGGAAGTATATGCCCGCAATCATATTCATAAGGGTGGTTTTACCGCTTCCGTTTTCGCCAAGAAGCGACAAAATTTCACCGCGCCTGACGTCCATGCTGACGTCATTGTTCGCAACGACCGCGCCGAACCGTTTAGTAACGTTTCTGAGTTCGATAGCGTTGTTTTGTCCCATATAACTCTCCAAAAATAGCGATTATTACGCCGAAAAAAAAGGGTTAAGGCGGGACGATTGTCCCGCCGAAATCCTATTCTGTTGTTGTAAATTAGTACTTCTCGTTAAGAAGCGTGATGCCGTCGATACGAACGTCAAAGTAAGGTGCCGAACGATGTTTGGATTCAAAGAAAACGCCGTTTTCAATGACTTGCGTGTCAGCTTTGTTGTTATCTTTGCCGGTGCCGTCGTCTTCAAAGTTTACGTTTGCCATATATGTTTCAAGTTTCGTGCCGTTAACGGTGAAGGTGGCGGTGTCGAAAACGTTAAGGGTGCCGTTCATAAGTTTTGCCTTAATGTCAGCAACTTTTGCCGCAGTGTCAGCGGTTGCTGCCGTACCGAAAGCGGTAAGTTCTACGGAACCGGTTGCGATAGTGCCTGTCCAGTCCTTAGCAACGTTTGCTTTATTAACGTCGCCTTTGGCGTTTACGATTTGTTCAGCAAGGTATTTGTAGTAAGGTGCCCAGTTGATTCTGGAAGAAACGATGAACGTTTCGGGGCAAGCGGAGAAAGTGCTGCCGTTGTAAGATACGTTGGGAACTTTTGCTGTTTCACAAGCGTTAGGTGCGCCCATGGAGTCAGCATGTTGGCTGATAAGTTTGCAACCTTTACCAATGAGCAAGTTTGCTGCTTCCTTTTCGCCGGTTTCATCATACCAGCTGCCGGTAAATTGAACGTCCATCGTGACGGTCGGGCAGACGGATTTTGCGCCAAGGTAGAAGGAGGTGTAGCCGGAGATAACTTCCGCATAGGTGTATGCGCCGACGTAACCCATTTTGGCTTCTTCTGCGGTGAATTTGCCTGCTGCGATCATTTCATTGAGTTTCAAACCTGCGGCAACGCCTGCAAGGAAACGACCTTCGTAAATGGAAGCGAATGCGTTGACAAAGTTAGGAAGATTTTCGGTGTGAGCTCTCGTTCCGGTTGCGTGTGCAAACAAAACTTTGGGAGCTTTTTTTGCAGCTTTCAACATATATGCTTCGTGACCGAAAGAGTCAGCGAAAATGATGTTGCAACCTGCGTCGACAAGGTTCATGGCTTCCTGATAGCAAGTATCGTCCTCAGGGATACCGGTTTTGATGATGACCTGATCGTCGCGAAGACCGAGTTCGCGTTGAACTTCTTCCATCGCCGTGATGAAGTTTTTGTCGTACGTGCTGTTTTTGTCATGCAAGCAAAGCATACCGATTTTAATGTTCGAATAATCGACTTCTCCGCCGTCGTCTTTCTTACATGCGGTAAGACCGACTGCGAGTGCTGCAACCATCGCTACAACAAGGAAAATTGCAAGAATTTTTTTCTTCATTATGAAATCCTCCATATATTTTGCCGTATGGCATTTTTTAACTTAGTTTTTCCTGAAAGTGACGCCGTCGTCCGACATACTTTCGATAATCGCAAGGCTTTCGATGCGGACGCCCTGCTCTCTCAACTCGTCCCCGCCTTTCTGGAAGCCCTTTTCGATGGCAATCGCGCACCCGACAAGAGTCGCACCCGCCTGCCCGATCAATGCGATAAGCCCGCGCAACGCCTCTCCGTGAGCAAGAAAATCGTCGACGATAAGCACGCGGTCGGAAGAATTCAGAAATTCCTTTTCAACCATTATCGTGTTTACGTTGCCGTGGGTATAACTTTTGACTTCCGCAGAATAGACGTCCTTTGAAATGTTGGCGGTTTTACTTTTCTTAGCAAAAAGCACCGGGACGTGCAAGTACATAGCTGCGTAGCATGCAATTGCGATTCCCGATGCTTCTAAGGTCAGAATTTTGGTAACTTGGTCGCACTTATAGAGTGAGTAGATTTCCTTGCCGATTTCCTCCATCAAAGTATCATCTATAAGATGATTGAGAAAACCTCCAACTTTTAACACCTCTCCGGGGAAGACTTTACCGTCCCTGAGGATGCGTTCCTCCAAAAGTTTCACTCTGTACCCCAATATAATGTGGTTGGCGTCGGTCAGAAACACTTTATTTTGTGTTTTTTGGCTTTCCGCCACCTGTAAGATAGTGCCATTATAACCAAAACGACAAAATGTGTCAAACGAAAATCGCCACTTTTGAACATTATTTTCAACTTCTTTCAAATTTAAAAATAATAATCATACAAAGGCGACGAAATATATGAGTTTTTCTGAACTTTTATTCACGTTTCAACCATTTCCCCGCCCGCGCTTTCGCATGATTGTCTGTCCAATCATTCCGTTTGCTCTCCCGCGCGCCACCCGCACTCTCACCCGACCTGTTGCCCGCATGCTCGCCACTCTTGTTTTTCCGCTTTTCTCGTTTTCCGCTAACTTAATAAATACGCGCGCCTCGCGCGCCCACCGCGCGCTCGCGCGTGGTAAGCACATTTATAGCAATGTTTTCGCACGCCCTTGAAAACAACATGGGCGTTTTGCCGTTCAATTATTAAAAAACCCCGAACCGTCATCGGGGTTTTCGTTATTTTGATTTTTTGCGGTCAGATGCGGCAGAAACCGTCGGGGGTGACGATTATTTCGCCGGTCTGAACGGCGGCGGTGAGAGAAGCGTCAACCCATTCCACGGCGGATTTCGTGCGTTTCGCGACGTTGAACAGTTTGAAAACTTCCTTATTAAGGTCGTCCTTTTCGATATAGACGGTCGCTTCGATTGCACATTTTGCGGCGGCGACGATCTCGTGGGGATGCACTTTTGTCAAATCGCGGGTAACGCGCGCGTCGCTCGGGCGGAAAGTCGAAACGGGCTTATCGACGTAAAAGACTTTGCCAAAATATTCCTGCCGTTGCGCCTCGTATGATGAAACGTATCTTAAAATTTGCGCGATGGCCTTTTTGGCTGTTTTCGGCACGCAGAACGCCGCGGCGATTTTATCGATAAGACAGCTTTCTTCGATTGGCGACTCGACCTCGATAACGGTGCGGATTTTATTCATAATCGCTTCTTCGTTGACGAAATTCAGGACGTATTCCGCCCCGGCGCGCGCCAGCGGTTTGATATAAGCCGTCTTATAAGTTTTTCTGTATTTTTGCAGCGCGTCGCGGACGGTTTTTTTGGAAACGACCTTCTTTTCGGTGAGCGTCGCGACGACTTCCTTGATTTTGTTGATTTCGCGTTTCTGGTTGTTGAAGTAGTTTATCGTCCAAAGGTTATAGACGTTCCAGCCGAGTTTTTTCAGGATTCTCGTCTGCATTATCATGCGGTCTTTCGCGGACGGGATTCTTGCCGAGTGTTCGCTGTCCGCGATGATTGCGAGAATATATTTGTTTTTGTCACGGGGATCAACGACGGCGACGTCGATTTTGAAGTCGGACACGCCGACGTTCGCGTCGCACAACAGCCCGCGGTCTTTCAGGTCTTTCGCGACGTTTTCGCCGATACCTTTCGATTCCACCCTGACGTCCTTTGCCGCAATCGAAAGCATCTCGGGACCGCGTTCGGCGTATTCGAGGAAGGCTTTCAACGCCTTGACGCCCACGCTGTCGGTGCGGTTAAGGTCAATCATATTGCCCGTTACGGAACTGAAAACAATCATCTCGCTCCTTGCGCGGGTAACTGCAACGTTAAGTCGTTTATAGCCGCCCTGCTGGTTTATAGGGCCGAAATTCAACGATAATCTGCCCGTTGCGTCGGGACCATATCCGACGCTGAACAAAATCAGGTCGCGCTCGTCGCCCTGAACGTTTTCAAGGTTTTTCACGAAAACGGGCTCGTCCACGTCGTACGCCACGTCGTCGAGACCTTCCTTGTGAATCTCGTGTTGCAGCTTATCTTCGATGTAATTCTGTTGCGCCGTATTGAACGTAACTATGCCGATCGAGCGGTTTCGTTCCTGCGGATTTTTAAGCCTTGCCACGACTTCTTTCACAAGCGCGTCGCCTTCTTTTTTGTTGCATTTGCTGCCGCCCCTTTCGTAAACGCCGTCGACATAGACAAGTTTTACTTTGCCTTTCAGCTCGTTCGGAGACGGGAAAGTGAGCAACTTATTGTCGTAAAACATGCTGTTGGAAAACGCGATAAGGCTTTCGTGATTGCTGCGGTAATGCCACGAAAGATGACGTTCGGGCATGCCGATTGCAAGGCAGTCGTCAAGGACGCTTTCAAGGTCTTCAACTTCGAAGTGCTGTTCGTCGCGATAATCGGTGCGGAAGAACATCGTGGGCGGAAGCTGCTTCGGATCGCCTACGACGATGACGTTTTTACCACGCGCGATCGCGCCTACCGCCTCGCACGTGGGCATCTGCGACGCCTCGTCAAAGACGATAAGGTCGAATTTTTCCTTTTCGATATCGAGATATTGTGCAACCGACACCGGACTCATCAGAAGACACGGGCAAGTCGCACGAAGTATTTCGGGAATTTGCGAAAACAGCGCGCGTATCGTTGTGCCTTGCATATTCGTTTTTTCGGCGCGGTAAAGCAAAACTCTTTCCAGGTTATGTTCGCCCGAAGTATCGGTGCGCGGAAGTTTCGACACGAGCCTTAAATACAACTCCGACCTTGTGAGTTTTTCGTATTCGTCGGACAGCGCGCGGAAACGTTGCATCGTTTCTTCAAGCGACAGCCCCGAGAACCTGCAAAGCACGTCGTCAAGGTAAAGTTCGCTCCTGACAAAATTGAAATACACGCATTTTTTGAAACTTCTCAGCACGTCTTCGGCGGTGATTTCGCCGTTAAACAGCGGTTCCAGCACGAAATCGAAGCCTTCTTGTCCGCACCTTTCCACGACGCTCTGGTATCTGCACCAACTCGGGATATAGTCCATATTCTTTTCGATACTCGAAATGCGGTCGATAGTGCTGTTGATTTCTTCGCGCGGGTCTTTTTTGACGATGCAAAAGAGATTTTCAAACGCGGTTTTCGCCTTTTGTTCGGTTTCGTAAGCGCGCATATAGTATTCCATAAGGACGTGCGGCTTATTTTTCGTCAGCCGACGGCAGGTTTCGTTGAAAAGATTGAAGTCGCAATCGGCGTACAGTGCGCGTGCGGCGTCGTAAAGCGCGGACACCGTCGCGATTTTGTCGTCAAGCCCCATATCGTTTTCGGTTGTGGCGAAAAGCGATGCGACTTCCGCGCGGCGTTTTTTGACGGTTTCTTTGGTTTCCGCAATGATAAGCAGGAATTCCAGAAATTCGCGGCGGCCGTTTTTATCGACGGAAGATAGCGCCTTTTTCACCGACTTTGGCAAAAACGCGTTTTTTTGCATTGCTTCTTTGACCTCGGCGGGCGCGACGTTTTCGGGATACTTTCCGTACTTATTCTCGTATTCTTTCGTGATAAGTCCGTCGCGACGAGCCGCTTCGAGATACGACTCCACAAGCCCTTTTGCGTTTTCGACGGCGCAGGCGTTTTCAAAATATTTTGCGATTTTTTCGTCGGACGTGAGTTTGTCCGACAGGAAATACAACGCCTTCAACTTTTCGCCGGTGAGCGAAATCGTTCGCATATTGATTAAGGTTTGAAGTTCGCGCGCGTAAGTTTTCAGATGTCTTAGCTCCATCTGGTAAATATCGAGCACGCTTTCGGCTTCTTCGCGCCAGGCGTCGGTGTAATCGAATTTTCCGATGTACCGAAACGGCGACTTTTCGATATCGCCGCATTCTTTCGCGCGGATTGCAAGTTCCGTCAGAATATCAAGGTATCTGTTGAATGACGACGCCGTCAGTTTTTCGTAAAACAACCCGTCGATTCTTAAACAATCGGGAGCGTCCGAATTGTCAAGATACGCCATCATCGCCTCGTACAGCGAAAAGCCGAGATAACGCTTTCTGTGCATTGCGTCGATTTCGCCCTGCAACTTGTCGATGCACTCCTTGATTTCGTTCGCTTTTTCTTCAAAGTCAATGTCGGAAGCGGCAGAACCAAGGTTTAACGTGTTGATTATCTTCGATAAAATATCGGTTTTGTGCGTTTTGTCGGAATGAAGTTCCAGACAGAAATCGCCCGCGCCGCAGTCGACAAGGCGTTTATAAACCACGTTCAACGCCGCCATTTTTTCAGCGACGAATAGCACGCGCCTGCCTCGCACGATGTTGTTGACGATGATATTCGTTATCGTTTGCGACTTGCCTGTGCCGGGCGGTCCATGCAGCACGAACGAGCCGTTCAGACTTGCTTTTATCGCCTGATATTGCGAGCTGTCCGCGCTTATCGGCAGCAACATTCTTTCCATCCCGAAGTACGCCTCGTCCGAGTTTGCGGTGTCGGTCGGAGTTTCGTTTTTCAGCCCGGCGTCCATCGAGTTCGAAATCATAGAACGGATAAGCGGCGACTCCTTGAACTTGTCGATATTATAGCGCACGTCGTGCCACATGAGATAATTCGTGAACGACAAAACGTTCAGATATACGTTGTCGATAATTTCCCATCCTTGTTTATCGGCGATTTCTTTTTTGACGCGCGCAATGACTGCGAGTATACTTTTCGCGTCGGACAATTCGACTGCGGAAAGCCCGCGCATATCGAGGCGGAATTCCTGATACAAAAATTCCAGCAAAGTATTGTTTATCTGCGCCCCGTCAATGTCGAAAGTTATCGAAAATACCGGGAGCGATATTCCTTTTTTGTCAATCGACACCGGATAAAGAATAAGCGGTGCGTATTTGAATTTTTCGTTTTCAGACTCTCTCCACTTCAAAAAGCCGCACGCCACGTACAAACTTGCGGTGCCGGACTCTTCTTCGATGGTTTTTTCCTTGCGATAAAGATTGAGCAGCGTTTTGTTTTGCTCTTTTTCCGAAAACACGGTCGAAAGTCTTTTGTTTTTGTATTCGTACAAAAGGTATTCCGACAGCGGTTTCAGCGGCGCGGGGTTGTCGAAAGACGGATTCAGCCTTGCGTCGCCGTCGGGCACGTCTTTGGGGTGCGCCGTGAGCGTATAAGGTTTATCGTGTGTGACGTTTTCGACAAAAGTTTCGATTGACGCGGTGAGAATTTTCACGGCGGTATTCGACACCCTGAAATTCAAAAGCGAATTACGAAGATCGAGTTCCAGCAAACGGCGTTCCCACTGTTTTTCGCGGGTGAACAGACTTTCGCCGCCGATATTTTCGCCGTATTCTTTGATTTTCGGCGGAGCGGCTTGTTTATAATCGTCGCTTTCGACAAGGTCGTATCCGCCCTCCGTTTTCACGCGGACGGACTGCGGCAGTATGCCCATGATACGCGCGCGTTTTATATCGACCGCAAAATCGACAGTCGGCGATTTTTTAAGGAACGATACGGCGTTTTTCTCGCACTTTTCAAAACTTTCGCCCTTGAAAATGCCCGAAATATCGATAAGCGTCGCTTCGCCGACGCCCGCCGCCGCTTTCTTCGCGACGTAAGACATATCGTCGAACACGTCTTCCGCCATACATTCTTCGGTAAGGAAGCACGCGACGTACCAGCTGTTGTCCGATTTCGCAACGACGGGATTGTATCCCGCGCTTTCGATCACCGACGCGAAAATCAGCGCAAGTTCCATCGGCGTTGCGACCTTGTCCGAAAGTATTTCCGAAAAATCGGACACGATGACGCTGTCCGCCGTCGTTTTCTTGCCCATAAGGAATCCATGGTCGCAAAGTATCGCATACGTCGCGGCGCAGAGATTTCGCACTTTGTTTTTCGACGCGTTCGCATAGCCCGTGCCGGTAACGTCCTTAAAGCCCCATTCCGCAATCTTTTTGTGCGCGAGGTTCAAAAGTCTGTTGACGTCGGGCGTGCGGCGGACGAAAGTCGCGATACTTTCGGGTTTATCGACGTTGCACTCGTCAAAGGCAAGCACCGTTACCCTTTCCGTCGCTTCTTCCAGGACGACGCCGTCCTTCAATACCTGCACCGTTATTTCGCCGTCGTGCTTTCTGTTTTGCGCCACCATATAAAGGGGCGACAGTTTCGCGATGCCGTCGAATCTGAGATTGGCGCGGGCGGGAAACACCGCCTGAATTTCGGAAACGGGCAGCAAAAAATCGGGCTTTGACGACACGCTGATTTCGATATTTTCGCAGTCGAAGTCGGACGCGTTTCTGACGTAAAGCCTTTTGACGGGGGATATCCCGTTTTGCACCTGATAATAACTTATCACGGACGAACATAATAAGCTGATTTCGAATTCGCTCATAGACACCTCTTTATTTATCGATATTTTACCATATCGCGCGAAATATTTCAACTAAAAATAAATGCGGATTTACTTTAATACACAAGCGGCAGTTTGTAAAAATAGTCGCAATCGTCGTTTAAAGTGTCTTTTTTGAACAATTAACGTTTTGTTTTGCAATGTGCCGAAATACACCTCATCCGCGCCGTTTTGCAGAACAGGGTTATTTCGTTGCAAAAACGCACGCTTATCGCAGGGTTTTAATATGTTTTTGTGAAATTGAGATATTTTGGAAAATATTACATTTTTTTGTGCGCTCGTTAAAATTTTATCGCAGCGGTTGATTTTTGACGCTTATTGTTGTAATATAATTTTGTTACTATTAAATTATTATGTGCTAGGAGGCATGTTATGGATTCAAAATACGAAAGCCTGTTTACGCCGTGGAAAATCAAGAATTGCGAAATCAAAAACCGCATTGTAATGACTTCTATGGGCGGTACGTCAATCTTCGGCTGGATGGAGCCCAACCACTTTGACAAGGAAGCCGCAAACTTCTTGCTTGAACGCGCAAAGAACAACGTCGGTCTTATCCTTCCCGGCATCGCGCCCATCAGGGATATCCTTCTCGGGAAATGGCTTTATCAAGGCAAAGGAAAGTTCAAAAAGCTCAAAGAATTTATGGACGAATTCCATAAAACGGGCGCAAAAATGTTTGTACAACTTACGGCAGGCTTCGGCAGGTCGCTGGCAATCAACGACATTATGGTAAAGGCGATACACAACAAAGCCCTTGCAACCGTCTTGAAACCCGCCCTTGACGTAAGTTACCTTACCGCAAGCGCAAGCGCAACCCCCAACAGATGGCAAGAATCCTGCATCTCTCGCCCCCTTACGCAAAAAGAAATCCACGAAATGGTCGAGGCTTTCGCAAAAACCGCGAAACTCTGCATGGACGCAGGCGTCGACGGCGTTGAAATCCACGCCGTTCACGAAGGCTACCTTCTTGACCAGTTCACGATGAAATACACCAACCAAAGGACGGACGAATACGGCGGATCGTTTGAAAACAGATACCGCTTCCCCGTCGAAATCGTCAAAGCCATCAAAAAGGCGTGCGGCGACGACTTCCCCGTTTCTTTGAGATATTCCGTCGTTTCCAAAACCAAAGGATTCGGCAAAGGCGCGCTTCCCGGCGAAGACTACGTTGAGGTCGGCCGCGATATGGAAGAAAGCGAAAGAGCCGCAAAATATCTCCAAGACGCCGGCTACGATATGCTCAACTGCGACAACGGCACCTACGACGCCTGGTACTGGGCTCACCCCGGTCCCTATATGCCGCAAAACTGCAACCTCGAAGACGTCGCTCACATCAAAAAGTTCGTTGACATTCCCGTCGTGTGCGCCGGCCGTATGGAACCCGACGTTGGCGCGGAAGCAATCGCCGAAGGCAAAATCGACGGTTTGGGCGTTGCTCGTCAGTTCCTTACCGATCCCGCATGGGTAACCAAACTTATGAACGACGATATCGCGTCGATTCACCCCTGCATCTGCTGCCACAACGCCTGCTTCGATATGGCGTCCTATAAAGGCGACGACGGACAACTCGTCGGCAACGACCAAACCCTTGCGGACAACGCCGGTATGGCTCGCTGCGCCCTTAACCCGCAGACGATGCAAAGCAAAAAATACAAAATCGTCAAAGCCGCTCGTCCCAAGAAAATCGCAGTTATCGGCGGCGGTATCGGCGGTATGGAAGTCGCGCGCGTCGCAACTCTGCGCGGACATAAGGTTACGATTTACGAAAAGTCGAATGTTCTGGGCGGCGTATTCATCGCTGCCGCCGCGCCTTCGTTCAAGGAGAAAGACCGCGACCTTATCAAATGGTACGAAAAGGAAATCAAAGACCTTAATATCGAAGTAAAATTCAACACCGAGGTCAAACCCGAAGACATCGCGAAACTCGACGCGGACGAAGTCGTCGTCGCAACGGGCAGCAAGGCAAGGAAACTTCGCGTTCCCGGCGCGGAAAAAGGCATCGAAGCGTGCGAATATCTGCTTGGCACCAAAGAAGTCGGCAACAAAGTCATCGTCATCGGCGGCGGCTTGTCCGGTTGCGAAATCGCCCTTGACCTTTACAACAAAGGCAAGACTCCCGTCATCGTCGAAATGAAAAACGACCTTGTCGCAATGAGAGGCGTCTGCCTTGCGAACACTTCGTATCTCCGCGACTTCTTCGCGCTTAACAAAGTTGACGTACGTCTGAACACCGGTCTTGTCGAGATCACCGACAAAGGCGTCAAGGTCAAAGACCTTAAAACCGGTAAGGAGTCGGAAATCGCAGGCGACAGCGTGATTATGTCTGTCGGCTATATTCCCACCCCCGTCGCAAAAGACGGCGTGAAACTTGTCGGCGACTGCAACGGCATCGGCAACCTGCGTACGGTTATCTGGCGCGCATGGGACGTCGCGATGAAACTGTAATCTGCACTTTTAAAAAAAGACAAAGGGGTAATCCCCACAGAAATCAAGAAAAAACAGCCCTCCGTTTTGACGGCGGGCTGTTTTAGTTATATCGTTTACTTTGTAAACGGTTCTATTTTTTCCTTATCTTCTCTCAAAGAGAGAAATATCACTTTGCGTTAGCAAAATATCACTGCCGTAGGCACTATTTTTGCAGCGCGGCTTCGATAAATCCTTTGAACAATGGATGCACGCGGTTGGGGCGCGACTTGAATTCGGGATGGAATTGCACGCCGACGTAGAAAGGACGGTCTGTAAGTTCCACCGTTTCGACAAGGCGACCGTCGGGAGAAAGCCCCGAAAGAGTAAGCCCGTTTTTCGTCAGGATTTCACGATAATCGTTGTTGAACTCATAGCGATGGCGATGGCGTTCGGAAATTTCAAGCGTGCCGTAGCAGCGTTGCATCGTCGTATTTTCTTTTATCACGCAAGGATACGCGCCAAGTCTTAACGTGCCGCCCTTGTCGATATCGTCGCTTTGTCCGGGCATAAAGTTGATGACTTTATTTTTGCACAGCTCGTCGAACTCACCGGAGTGCGCATCCCTGATTCCTGCGACGTTTCTTGCGTACTCGATAACGGCGATTTGCATACCGAGGCAGATTCCGAAGTACGGCACGTTGTTTTCGCGCGCGTATTTCGCCGCAAGGATCATGCCTTCGATGCCGCGACTTCCAAAACCGCCCGGCACGATAATCCCGTCAAGACCGCTTAAAATTTCGTCCGCGGAGTCAGGCGTTATCGTTTCGGAATCGATCCATTTTATGTCGACTTTCGCACCGAGGAAATACCCCGCGTGTCTTAACGCTTCCGCAACGGAAAGGTATGCGTCGTGAAGTTGCACGTACTTTCCGACAAGACCGATAGTAACGTGCTTTTTCGCCGTTTTGATATCTTTAACCATCTGTTTCCAATCGTTAAGGTCGGGTTCTGCAATATTGTCGATATGCAACTCTCTTAAAACGACCGACGAAAAGTTGGATTTTTCAAGCATAAGCGGCGCTTCGTACAAGCACGGCAGCGTGATGTTTTCAATGACGCAATCGGGCTTTACATTGCAGAACAAAGCAATCTTTTTGAATATGGATTCTTCCAGCGGTTCGTCCGCGCGAAGCACGATGACGTCGGGGCGGATTCCCATACCTTGCAGTTCTTTTACGGAGTGTTGCGTGGGTTTCGATTTATGCTCGTCCGAGCCGCTAAGAAACGGCACGAGAGTCACGTGAATGTACAGGCTGTTTTCGGTCCCGACTTCGATACCGACCTGACGAATCGCCTCGATGAAAGGCTGCGACTCGATATCGCCGATCGTGCCGCCGATTTCGGTGATGACGACGTCGGCGTCGATTTCTTTGCCGACGTGATAAATAAACTCTTTTATTTCGTTCGTGACGTGAGGAATAATTTGTACGGTCGAGCCGAGATATTCGCCCCTTCTTTCTTTGTTGAGGACGTTCCAGAAAACCTTGCCCGTCGTGAGATTTGAATACTTATTAAGGTTTTCGTCGATAAATCTTTCGTAGTGTCCAAGGTCGAGGTCGGTTTCGCAGCCGTCTTCGGTGACGTAAACTTCGCCGTGCTGATACGGGCTCATCGTGCCGGGATCGACGTTGATATACGGGTCGAGTTTCTGCGCGATGACTTTGAGTCCTCTTGCCTTCAAAAGTCTGCCGAGCGACGCTGCCGTGATGCCCTTTCCGAGCCCCGATACGACGCCCCCGGTTACGAAAATGTACTTTGTCATAAAATCATTCCTCCGCTTTTTATTTATAGGTAGATAAAATATTTTCCGCAATGACGCGTTTAGTGACGCACCTGTCCATTGCCTGTTTTTCGATATAGCGGTGCGCTTCTTGTTCGGTCATTTTAAGCTGTTCGATCAAAAACCATTTCGCCTTGTTCACGACGCGGATATCTTCCATTCTTCCCTCGGCAAATGATTTCTTGATTTCAATCCGGCGAAGCCGTTCCCGCGTGGCGCACATAAGTTCGACGACTTCTTCGGTGAGTTCGGGCGACGTGGGTTTCGGCAACGTCAACACCCCGTGCGGCGCAAGAACGGACGATAATTCCGAAAAATTCTCCGCGCGGGTAAACAATAATACGCAAACGCCGTCCGTTTCCGAAACGTACAGCGCAAGGCTTGTGCCGAAGTCGTCGGGAAGCGGCGTATTGATAATCACGATATCAGGTTTTTCTTTGGAAATCACCCGCCGCGCGCTTTTGGCGTCGCGATAAACGCTTATGGGGCTGAAACGATTTTTCGGGAGAAGCGGCAACATCGCGCCGTTAAACTTTTCCGACGACGATACGAGTGCAACTTTGTATACTCGTTCCGAAGAACTTTGTTTCTCGCCTTTTGTCTCCATACGTTACCCGCGGGTAAAACATTTATTTCCGCTTAACTGCGAAAATGTTTTTCAATAAAAAAAGCGTCCATTCGACATGGGTTTTTCCCCTTGTGAATGAACGTCTTTGCTCAACGATTTTGAATTATAGCACCCGGAATATTTATTTGTCAATAAAAATAAAAGCGGAAAATCAATAAAAAAATTACTTGACAAAAAAAATTTGCGGTCTTATAATCCTGCAATATAAAGGCAACGGCGTCTTACGGTTTTTGCAACCGTTCGACGCTCTTTTTTTGATTTTTCGGGCAACGACGTCCAACGCGGGCGTCGCTGTCTTTTTTTAAGGAGTATAGTATATGAATACCGTTACGAATGAATTCGCAAGCCTTGTGTTTGACGACAAGGTGATGAAGGAAACTCTGTCCGACGACGTTTACGCCGCCCTCAAAAAAACCATCGACGAAGGCGAAAATCTCTCCTTCGACGTCGCAAACGCGGTCGCTGTCGCCATGAAAGACTGGGCAGTCGAAAAAGGCGCGACGCATTTCACGCACTGGTTCCAGCCGCTTACCGGCGTTACCGCCGAAAAACACGACGGCTTTATCGCCCCGTCGCCCGACGGCAGAGTCATCATGGAGTTTTCGGGCAAGGAACTTATTAAAGGCGAACCCGACGCGTCGTCGTTCCCGTCCGGCGGACTTCGCGCGACTTTCGAGGCGCGCGGCTACACAGCGTGGGATCCGACGTCCTATGCATTCATTAAGGACAAAACCCTTTGCATCCCGACGGCGTTCTGCTCCTACTGCGGCGAGGCTCTGGACAAAAAAACGCCGCTCCTTCGCTCAATGGAAGCGCTTGACAAACAGGCTCTTCGTGTTTTGAGACTTTTCGGAAACGACGCGAAATACGTCCGTACGTCCGTCGGCCCCGAGCAGGAATACTTCCTTGTCGATAAGGATTTGTATGCAAAACGCAAGGATCTGATTTTCACGGGACGTACCCTTTTCGGCGCGAAACCCCCGAAAGGTCAGGAACTCGACGACCATTATTTCGGCGCGATCAAACCGCGCGTCAAGGAGTTTATGGCGGATCTCGATGACGAACTTTGGAAACTCGGCGTTCTTGCGAAAACCGAGCATAACGAAGTCGCCCCCGCCCAGCACGAACTTGCGCCGATTTATTCCACAACCAACGTCGCAACCGACCACAACCAACTCACGATGGAGATAATGCAAAAGATTGCATTGAAACACGGTCTTGTGTGCTTGTTTCACGAAAAGCCGTTTAACGGTGTGAACGGAAGCGGTAAACACAACAACTGGTCATTATCCACCGACAAAGGAGTCAATCTTCTCACGCCCGGCGAAACGCCTTACGAGAACGCGCAGTTTTTATTGTTCCTGTCCGCAGTAATTAAAGCGGTGGACGATTATCAGGATTTATTGCGCCTGTCCGTCGCGTCCGCAGGCAACGATCACCGCCTCGGCGCAAACGAAGCGCCGCCCGCCGTCGTATCTATTTTTCTGGGCGACGAACTCACGGCGATTCTTGACGCAATCGAAAACGATTCCCCTTATTCCGCCTCGCAAAAAACCACGATGAAAACCGGCGTGCACGCGCTGCCGAAATTCCCGCGCGACACCACCGACAGAAACCGTACGTCGCCGTTTGCGTTCACGGGGAACAAGTTTGAATTCCGTATGCCCGGCTCGCAACAAAGCATCGCCGACTGCAACGTTATGCTCAACACCGCGGTTGCGGAATCGTTAAAACAATTTGCGGACGTCCTTGAATCTGCCGACGACTTTGAAACCGCGTTGCACGAACTCGTCAAAAGTACGGTGCGCGACCATAAACGCATCATATTCAACGGCAACGGCTACGATGAAAAATGGATAAAAGAAGCCACCGAAAAGCGCGGACTTCTGAACCTTCGCACTACCCCCGACGCGCTGCCCGCCGTACTTAATAAGAAAAACGTCGACCTTCTGACGTCGCACAACGTAATGTCGCTTGCCGAGATTAAATCTCGCTACGAAATCACGCTTGAAAACTACTGCAAAACCGTCAATATCGAAGGGCTTACAATGATCGATATGGCGCGAAAAGAGATTTTGCCCGCCATCGAAAGTTACGTCAAGGATTTGTCGGAAACCCTGGTCGCGAAAACCGCCGTGCTGCCCACGGTATCCGCAAACTACGAGCGCACGCTCATTGAAAAACTTTCGGTCATCGTTGAAGAAATCGACGCCGCGGCAAACAGCCTCGAATCGTCGCTTATCGAGTACAAGACAATCGCCGACGTAGGGACGGCGGCTGCGCTTATCCGCGACGTTATCCTTCAAAAAATGGCGGAACTCCGCATTGTCGCGGACGAGGCGGAGACGCTCACCGCAGAAAAATACTGGCCGTTCCCGACGTACGATAAACTTTTGTTCGGCGTATAATTCAAAACCGCAAACAGTCAATACTCACCGCATAAAAAAGCGTCCGCACGGACGCTTTTCGTTTATTCTTCCAAAGAAGCAAGATATTCTTTCGCCGCCTCGTTTCCGAGTTCCGCCGATTCGCGAAACAGCCGTTTTCGGTTGTGAACAAGTTTTCCGTCGTGTTTTTAGAATAAGACAAGGCACGCGAGCGGCTTAATACTTTACCGTATAAGCCGTGAGCGTAACGCAGTATTAGTCAAAAACACGGCGGAAAACCTAAGTTCGTATTATTATCTGTTGGCATCATAATAAAAAATACGTCCCGTTTGTGGGACGTATCTCCGTTTTTCAACGTTTATTTTATTTTCAACACTGTCAATACTTCGATATGTTTCGAGGCGGGGAACATATCGTACGGAATGACGGAAGAAATCTCGTAGCCCGCCTTTTTCAAAATTTTCAGGTCTTCGACAAGCGTTTTTAAGGAACACGACAGATAAACGATTTTTTGCGGTTTTGCCGCGGCAAGCGACCTTGCGACGTCTTGAAGCCCCATGCGCGGCGGATCGACGAAAACCGAACAATCCGTTAAGTTCAGGCTTTTTATAATCTTGTTCGCGTCGCCAAGGCGCACCGTGATTTTGTCCGAAACCCCGTTTTTTGCGGCGATGGTTTTTGCGTTTTCAACCGCCGATTTTACAATCTCGACGCTGTCGACTGCAAAGCCGTTTTTTGCAAAAAGCGCGCTTGTTATGCCTATGCCCGAAAACAAATCGACAACACGGTTTCCGCCGCCCGATTTAATCTCGGACAGCACTTTTTCATATATCGTCTTCGCAATTTCGTCGTTGACCTGGTAAAACGAATTCGGGCTTAATTCAAACTTTATGCCCAACATCTCGCCTGATAAAGTGCGCTTCCCAGCAATATGTATAAATTCGTCGGAAAATACCGCGTTCGTTTTTTCGTTGTTGACGTTGACATAAACCGCCGTCTCGCCAAAACTCTTTTCAAGCGATTTCAAGAGCCACGAAAAGTCGTAGTCGACGCGTTTTGTCATAACCAGTGTAAGCATAATCGCGCCGCCGATTTTCCTTGCGACGGCAAATCTTAAAACCCCCGCCCGCGTTCTCGGATTGTAAATCGACACGGATTCTTTTTTGATGAAATCAATGAGAATTCGCCTTAGCGTTTCGTACCACTCGCCGTGCAGCAGACACTTTTCGACGTCAACGACTTCGTGCGTGTCGGCATTGAAAAATCCCGCGGTAATCTGCCCTTTTGAGTTTCCGAAAACGATGTGGGTTTTGTTGCGCGAGCCGTCTTCCGAAAAGCCGACCGCGTCCGACACGGCCGAAAACCCAAGCGCCACAAACTTTCGTCTGATAAGCGCGGTTTTTATTTCCAGCTGGTTTCTGTGCGACGTGTGCAGAAGGTTGCAGCCGCCGCATTTATCGTAATATTTGCAACGCGGTTCAACCCTTTTCCCGCTTTTTTCAAGGATTTCTTTTACGTCGCAAATTACGGCGTTTCCGCTTTTTCTTTTCACCTCGCACAAGACTTCTTCGTCGGGAAGAGTTTTTGCGACGACGTATTTTTTCCCGCCGCGAAACGCAACGCCGCATAGGTCGTCGTCAAGTTTTTCGATTTTGATTTTTACGATTTCGGCGGTTTTCATTTTAATCCCCTTTGGATTTCAACGCGTTGAAGTCGATTTTCCCCATTTTTGTCAGCGGCAGCGCTTCGACGAATTTCACGTTCCTTACGCGCGCGTACTTAATAAGACTCGGGTTTACGCCGTCGAAAATTTCCTTTTCGACGGCAAAGCGCTTTTCGTTTTCCGCGACGACATATGCCGAAAACTCGATTTTTCCGTTCCTTTCAAAGTCGACGACGGCGCAATCTTTCACCCCGCATAACTTCCGTATTTTTTCTTCGGTTTCAAACGGGAAAACGTTGATGGCATTGATTTTCACCGTGCGTTTTTTGCGTCCCGACACGAACAAATACCCGTCGTCGTCAACGTATCCAAGGTCACCCGTTTTGACGAAAGGCTTCCCGTCAAGAATTATTTTGCAGTCGCCATCGTTTACGTAGCCCGAAAATTCGGCGGCGGTACTCACAAGAATTTCGCCGATTTCGCCGTTATTCAACGCTTGTCCGTCGTCGCCGATTATTTTTATCGTCGTGTTTTCAAAAGGTTTCCCGACGCTGCCGTCCTTATAGCTGGCGTAACTGTTCGCCGCGCACGCGCCGCACACTTCGGACAGTCCGTATCCGCGCATAAGCCGCGCCGTGCCGCCCGCGTTTCTGACTTTTTCGTCAAAAGTTTTCAGCGTGTTTTCAGGCAGAACGTCGCCGCCGCACCACACCTGTTTCAGTTTTTTAAGTCGGTGTCCCGAAAAATTCTTTTCGGTAATCATTTTTTTGAACATCACGGGAACGCCAGCAACGAACGTAACGTTGAAGCGTTTTATATATTCGTTTGCACGACGCGCGTTAAATCGCGAGGCGAGACACAGATTATATCCGTCGGTCAGCGCGTAATGCACCGAAATCCCCAGCCCGAAAGCGTGGAAAACGGGGAGCATCACAAGGCTGTATTCTCCTTTCGTTTCGTGATCTTTCAAAAACAACAGATTATCGACAAGCGCATTAAGCGCGCGATTGGAAATTTTCAGGATTTTGGGAGTGCCGTCCGTGCCGCCGCTGTGCATGGTAACGACGATATCTTCCGCCCCGCCGCACTGCGAAAAATCGCCATTCTTCCCGCTTTTCAGAAACGCACGGTAGCTTGTGTTTTTTGCGTTGCCCCTGCACTTATAAAGCCCGTAAATCTTATAAAACGGCGAAAGCGCGCCCATGTAATCGGCAACCGAACACTCGATAAGAATCCCGTTGAAATCTTTGAAAACGTCGCGCGACGAAAGCGTTGCGTCGTAATACATCAGCCCCTTTGCGCCGACGGCTTTCATGTTTTCTTTCAGCGCGGCAAGCGGCATAAGCGGATGCACGATATTTGCTGTAACGCCGATTTTGCTGCACGCATAAAACGCGACGATTGCCTGCAACGACGTCGGCAAATAAACGCTCAAAACGTCGCCCTTTTCAAAGCCGCGTTTTTTAAGCGCGGCGGCGAATAAATCCACGTCTCTTAAAAACGCGCGCGTCGGGTTTTTCTTTCCGTAAAACACAATCGTGCCGTTTTCATTGACGCCGTTTATTAACTTGTCGTAACAGGTGTTTTCTTTCATTTTGCGGTTTAAGTAACTATTTTTGCAGATTAAACGCTTATTTTGTCGTATTATTAAATCTTTTAATTGCTTCGCGATAAAAACGCACTGCGTCGGCAACGGAATCAACCGAAATATTTTCATCCTTATTGTGGAAACTCGAAAACTGCTGATTGTTCATATAAATCGGCGCAAACCTTATTACGCTTTGCGATTTTCCGATGAAATGCCGCGCGTCGGTGCCGCCGAGAACACAGAACGGCGCAACCGTAACGCCCGGGAAAACGCACTCCGTAACCCCTTTCACAAACCTGAATCCGTCGCTATCAAGCGGTTCGGGAGCGGGGGTTTCGCGCTTTGACACGACTTTCGTTTCCGCCCCGAATTCTTTTGCAAACGCGGTGAATTCGTCCACAAGATCGTCGATTTTGTTGTAATAGTTTCCCGAAATTCTTGCAACAATCCTTATCGCGTTTGACGGTAAATCAAGGTTTTCCTTGTCGGACGGCGTTACAAACGCCACCGTCGCGCCAAGGAGTGACGCCGCCGATTTGTTCACTTTCGGCAACAGTTTGATAAGCAGCGGTTTGAAAACACAAAGATTTGAAAACACGAATTTCATTGCGCCGTTCATTTTTGGTTTCATCGCGTTGAACATTGCCGTGTTCACAGGGCCGAAATCACGCCGCCCGAAAACTTTCTTTTGCGTTTTTTCGATAAATCGTGCCATATTCGCGGCAGCGTTTTTGCCGTCTTTGTTCGTAAATTCGACAACGACGCGCGCGCTGCTTCTTTCAATCATACCGATCATCGCGCACTTCCCCGAAACGCCGGGCACGGGCGGATCGACAATGCCGCCGCCTTCGTCGATGACGAGTTTGGGTTTCACGTCGTTATCGGCAAGATACTTCACCATGTCCGGGACGTCTGTGCCCGCAATCTCTTCGCGCGAAGACGAAATAATATATAAATCGTTTGAAAACGCGAATCCTTCGCTCAAAAGGCTTTCGACGCTTTCGAAAATCGCGGCAAGGCTGCCTTTCGTATCGACCGCGCCGCGTCCGTAGACGACGCCGTTTTCTACTTTGCCCGACCATGCGTCAAACGACCATTTTCCGTTTTCCTGAACGACGTCGTAATGCGACATAAGTACAAGCGGTTCGTCGTGCGACTTTCCGTCGATTTTAATCATGATTCCGCCGTTAAAGTCCTTATATTCGCCCTTTTCGAAGACAAGCGGAAAACGCCCTTTAATAAAGGACAGAAATTTATCGAACTCGGTTTTGTCGAAAAACCTTTCGTCCGATATGGTTTTGCATTTGATAAACTCGCTTAAAGTTTCGGCGTACCTGTTTTTTTCGGGTACGAAATTTTCATCTGTATATTCACTCATCATAGTCAAATTATTACGCGACGTAAACGCACAAAAGCGCAAGTGCCACGATGTCGATTACCGCAAGACACGGCATAAACACTTTGAAATACCAATGTCTGGTCTTATGTCTGAAAACGTACATGCCGGCAGTCGAGCCGACGCCGCCGAAAAGCACGGCAATCAGAAACAGCACCCATTCGGGCGTGCGCCATTTCCGCCGTTTTGCTTTTGTTTTGTCCACGTACATCGATAAAAATCCGACAATGCTCATCACTGCGAAAACGACGACGTAAACGATTTGCAAATCGGTCATATATTATTAAATCTCCTTATAAATCACTTCTTCTTCGGTTTCTTCGGGCGTTTCTTCGGGCGTTTCGGTTGCGGGCGCGACGGTATTTTCGTTTTCCGCCGCTTTTTGTTTTTTATCCCATACGAGCGCGGGGATTGCAAAGGTGTTCAAAATCAGCGCGACGCCAAGAAGAATAATGCCGAACGTCAGACTGTCCTTATCCGCAATGCTCCATATAATGCCCGCGACGATTGCGACAGAATAATAGGCAACCATAAACACGTCGATAATCCTTACTGCCGCAAATCTTTTTTTCCTCGCCTGAGCGAACCTGAAAAAGAACGGTATTGCAAGCGCGAGAATTTCCACGCACATCACGAACGCAAACACCCCGAGAACGTAGCCGATTCCGTTGCCAAGCCCGTTGATCACGCCGTCCGACGAAATATCCGACAGCGACGGTGCCATGAAAACTATGCCCGCAATCAGCAGCCCTGCCAAAGCGATAGAAAGAAGCGACAACAGAATAATTCCGTATACTTTCAAAAACTTTTCCATATTATCTCCCTATGCTTTCGTTGTCCGTTGCCCAGAAGTTTTCGCTTGCGGTAACGAGAGCGGTATATTTTTTCGCGACGACGGCATAAGCCACCATCACGGCAAAGGTCAGCGACAGCGTGATAAGCACGCCGTAAAAGGTTTTCGGGAAAATCACGGTCATCACGACGATGAACGCGGTCGCAATGCCGAAAGCCACCGCCCCGTATGCAATAAAGTCGACGCGGCATTTACCCTTGCTGTAAATCCGCGCGTAAAATGCGGCGTATGCGATAAGGTACAAAAGCAGCAGACACCCGACGATAATCGCAAACACGAAAATCACCATTCCCACGTACGACGTCGTAAGGAACACCGCCTCCGAAATCGTGTCGGCAATGTCGCCGCTGGCGTTTTCGACGCCGTCCGCCGCCTTTATGTTGCCGGCGAAAACGAATACGGTGATTGCAAGCGCAAGAATCAGCACAAGCACGATCGCGCCAAGCACACAACAAGCAATTTTGTATTTTTTAATCATATTTCTTTCCTTTCGACGCACTTGTCGAAGAAGTTTGCGACGTCGTTCATGACTTCGTCGCGGTTAAGTTCGTTCAGAACTTCGTGGCGCGCGTCCTTGTAAATGTGGAATTCCAGGTGTTTCACGCCGAGTTTTTCATATCTGTTTTTAAGGTCGACAATCGACTTCCCGTAGCCGCCGATCGGATCCATACTTCCGCTAAACAGTCCTATCGGGGTATCGACGTTGACTTTTTTGAAGTTTTCGGGCTTTTCCGCCGTTCTGAGACCTTTCAGCATGTAGTAGCAGAACGAAACGCTCATCGGCACGGAAGTGTACGGATCGTCGCGCGACACCTGTCGCATTGCGGGATCGCGCGTGAGCCAAAGTTTATCGCCCTTATCTTCGGGCCCCCTGTATTTCATTTTGTCGCGGAGATTGCCGAAGAAATCCAAAATTTTCATTCTCGTCTTTTTGCTAAACAGCATTATGAACTTCGCCGCGCCCATTCCGAGCCCCGTGACAAAGTCCGGCATGGTGCCGGAACCCGAAAGCGCGACGCCCGAAACGTCGGTGCCCTGTTCCAAAAACGACTGCCCCAAAAAACTGCCGTAACTGTGCCCGAAAAACAATACGGGCAACTTGTATTTGTCTTCAAGGTATTTCAGAAAGAAAACCTCGTCCTTGACGGTGTCCGAAAACATATCGCCGTCGTGATGACCGCGGTCGGCGTCGGTTTCCGAAAAGCCGTGTCCCCTGTGGTCGTCGCCGAAAACGATGTATCCGCGCGAGTTGAGATACTCCGCAAAGTGAATATAACGCCCCATATGCTCGCCCATTCCGTGAACGACCATAACGACGCCTTTCGGGTTTTCGACTTTGTCGAAAAGATAACAATAAAGTTCGGTGCCGTCAAAACTTTTGAGTTTGAAATTCTCCATTTTCCCGTGTCCGCAAAACGCTGCCATCCGCCCGGCGTCGCGAATCTCCTTAAAACTTTTTATTTATTGTACCACATATTAAAAGGTTTGAAAAGGCTAAACCGAAAATATTTGAATAAACGAGTTTATTCACCGAAAAAAATTGCGAAATCGCAAAACTTACGCTATACTGAAATTGCATGACGCCGTCTTCGAACGTACAACGGCGCCGCAGGTGAAAAATGAAAGACAAAATTATCGTGATAACCGGCGCAACGCGCGGGCTCGGGCTCAGACTCAAAGAAGACCTTTCAAAGGACAACGTCGTCGTTACTTTGTCAAGAAGCGAGGTCGAAAACGGCAAGACGGCGTTCAGAGCGGACGTGTCCGACTTCGACGACGTCAAAAGGGTTTTTGACGAAATCGGGAAAATTTACGGCAAAATCGACGTCCTTATCAATAACGCGGGCTATGGGCTTTCGGGCGCGACCGAAATAATGAAGAAGGAAGAAATCGAAAGGATCACGAACGTCAATTTTCTGGGCGCGATCTGGTGCACGAAGTGCGCCCTGCCATATATGACAAAAGGCGCGAAAATCGCCGTGATAAGCAGCGCAAGCGGTCTGACGCCGATGCCTTTCAGAACAATGTATAACAGCACAAAAGCCGCTTTAACTATGTTTTCTTACAGTATGAAGTTGGAACTTTGCAATTTGGGCATTGATTGCACCGCATTTATTCTGGGGCCCGTCAACACCGGATTTTCAAACAATCGCACCGTCGTTACGGCAGAAGACAGCAGGTATTTCAAGGACGTAAAAGAAGTCGACGACTTTGTAAAAAATCAGGACAATTCCAAAAAAACAAGCACAAAAAAAGTATCGACTTATATAATAAAAAAACTTGGAAAAACCCACCTTCGATATCACTATATCGTCGGATTCGGCTTCCGCCTTGCCTACGTATTTTACAAATTTTTCCCGTTCACGACCTTCCGCCTTACCAACTTTTTCATGCGAAAACGCGAAAAATAAGAAACGGCAGGATAACCTGCCGTTTTTCACTCGTCGTAAAAGGCGAGAATTTGTTTAATTATTTCTCATAAAACGTCAGAATTTTGATGAGATTGTGATTTTCTCGGCGGGTTTTGAAAATTCCAGTGTACTTTGGCGTACACGAATTTTCAAGTTCCGCCGAAAAAGCAGAATATCGCAAAATTATGACGTTTTACTTGCTGACAAGACGACCGATATCGTACAACTTCGCGTCAAACTTCTTCTTCATTTTGAGCGCTTCAACAACGTCGACGTCGATAACTTCGTTGCCTTTCACGCCGAGAACCCTTGCGTTTTTGTCTTCAAGAGCAAGGTCGACGGCGCGGACTGCAAGACGGGAAGCAAGCACACGGTCAGCCATTGTGGGCGTACCGCCACGTTGCAGGTAACTCAAAACAACCTGATTGGTCGTGCGACCGGTTGCTTCGGCGACTTTTTTGATAAGTTCATCCTTGACTTCCTTTTTGCCTTCCGCAAGGACGATGATTGTTGATGATTTGTCGTGTTTATCGATGCCTTCTTTGGCGCTTCTTGCGATTTCGTCGATGTCAACGGGTGCTTCGGGGACGATGACGTATTCCGCGCCGCCCGCGATTGCAGAATAAAGAGCGATGTCGCCGCAGTTTCTGCCCATTACTTCAAGCACCATGATACGACCGTGCGAAGCCGCCGTGTCGCGAAGTTTCATAATCGCGTCGATGACGGTGTTGCAAGCGGTGTCGAAGCCGATCGTGTAGTCGGTGTAAGCAAGGTCGTTGTCTATCGTGCCGGGTATACCGATGCAGTGTACGTCGGTGTAACGTTCGATATCGCACATACCGCGGAACGAGCCGTCGCCACCGATGACGATAAGGTTGTTTATTCCCCTGTCGGTAAGGTTTTTGACGCCTTTTTTAAGGACTTCGGGGTCTTTGAATTCATCCGAGCGACCGGTGCGAAGCATTGTGCCGCCCTTCTGAATGATGTTCGAAACGCTTTTATAGTCAAGTTCGTAAATATCGTTTTCGATAAGACCTATATAGCCGTGTCTTACGCCATAGACTTTCACGCCTTTGCCAAGCGCATAACGAACAGCCGCTCTGATTGCGGCGTTCATGCCCATGCTATCGCCGCCACTCGTAAGAATGGCGATTTTGTCGATGTTTTTTGCCATTGTTATTTCTCCGTAAAAATGTTATTTCTTATTGCTTCGGACAGCGCCGTGTTTCGTCAGTATTTCGGCGTCGCCCCTTATTTTGATTGCAGACGTTTTTGTCGTAAACTGCGCCACGAGAACTTCGCCCGCGTCAAGCATTTCGGTGTGGTGCGAGCGCGTTTCGCCGCCCCTTGTGAGCCCGATGACCTGAACGCCTTCGGACAATGCTTTCACGACGATGTAATCTTCTGTCGCGACGTCTTCGTATTCCTTATAATCCGTCATAATAAATGTTCTCCAAACATACTACACTATGGTAAAATATACAATATGTTTTGTCAACCGCTTTTCCCAAAGCTTTGCCAAAACCTTACATTCGTCAATTTTTGTTTATTCGGTAACTTCGACGTTCGCGCGCCCCAAAACGGTTTTAAGGTCGGCAAGCAATGCGTCGCCGATTTCCGCCTTTTCGGGCGTTTCGGCAGTGCCCCAGTCGAAAACGAAGAAAACCCTGCTGCGCCCTTTGTTGGACGATATGATGTTTCTTGCTTCTTTGACAAGCGACATTATCTCGTTTTTCGCGCCGTGTACAGTGAGCCTCAAAGTTTTCCCTTCGTAAGTCGCGACGGGTTTGACCTCGACGACTTCCTGTTTTTCAAGCGGATGCACCGCAAACACGTTGATTTTCGGCATTTCGTCGTCGCGCACGACAAGCGTGCCTTCCATTACGACGATTGCGTTTTCTTTCAGCATATCGCGGTATTGTTCAAACGAGCGGCTGTACAAAACGTATTGAATTTGTCCGTATAAGTCTTCCACGACGCCGACGCCCATGCTGTCGCCACGCTTTGTAAACTTCCTTTCGACGCTGTTTATAATACCGCCGAGCTTAATGCGTTTCCCGTCAAAACTTTTGTCGTACGCCGCTTTCTGGTATCCCTGATCGTCGTCATCGTCACCCGTTTCGTCCGCTTCGACGACAAGCATCGACGTGTTGAAACCGAACTTTGAAAGTTCCTGCCTGTACGAGTTTAAGGGGTGTCCCGTAACGTACATTCCAAGGACTTCCTTTTCCAGCATAAGTTTGTTGATTTCGGTATATTCGGGGATATCGGGATACTTGAATTTCACAAAGTCGTCGTCGATAAGCGCGTCGAACAAAGACATTTGTCCGCCTTCCGAGTTTTTCTTGTCGCGGGCGATGGTATCCATAATCTGTTCGTAGCTTGCCATAAGCGTCGCGCGGGTTTTCCCAAAGCAATCGAACACACCGCCTTTGATCATACTTTCGATCATGCGTTTGTTGATGTTTACGCCGCTTACGCGGTTTAACAGGTCTTCAAGGTCAGCAAAGTCCCCGTTTGCGTTTCTTTCGGCAATAATCGCGTCAACCGCCGCCTCGCCCACGTTCTTGATTGCCATAAGCCCGAAGCGCAGATTTTCACCCTCGATACTGAACTTTGTTTTGGATTTATTGATGTCGGGTTGAAGGACTTTTATGTTGATTGTGTTAAGGTAATTTACGTAGTTTTTGACCTCGTCCGCGTTCGTGATACGGTTGTTCAGAACGGCGGCAAGGAAGCACAGCGGATAATATCTTTTCAGCCACGCCGTCTGATAAGTAATGACCGAATACGCCGTTGCGTGCGACTTGTTGAAAGCGTACGCGGCAAACTTCGTGATTTGTTCAAAAAGTTCCGACGCGATCTCTTTCGGCATACCGCGCGCCACCGCGCCTTCGATAATAACGTTGCCTTCTTCGTCCTTTTTGCCGTTGATGAAAATGTCTTTGTTCGCCGCCATTTTCGCGGCGTCCTTTTTGCCCATTGCGCGGCGAAGTTCGTCGGCTTTTCCGAACGAGTAGCCCGCAACTTCCCTTGCGATGTTCATGACCTGCTCCTGATACACGATACAGCCGTACGTAACTTTCAGGGAGTTTTCAAGCATCGGGTGCAGATAATGAATGTGTTCGGGGTGGAATTTGCAATCGATATAGTTCGGGATAAACTGCATCGGACCCGGTCGATAAAGCGCCACGCCTGCGATAATTTCTTCCAGACAGTTGGGTTGAAGTTGCATCATGAACTTTTTCATACCTTCCTGTTCAAGTTGGAAAACCGCTTTCGTTTCGCCATCGGAGATGAGTTTATAAACGTTCGGATCGTCAAAAGAAAGCTTGCCGAGATCCGGCCGTTCCCCCGTGGTTTCTTCCACAAAGTCAAGCGCGGCTTCGATATCGGTAAGGGTGTTGAGCCCCAGAAAGTCCATTTTCAGAAGCCCCATCGCCTCGACCTGCTTTTTGTCGAACTGGGTCGTGATATATTCGCCGCTCCTTTGCAAAGGTACGAAATCCCACACGGGACGCGGACAAATCAGAACGCCCGCCGCGTGCATACCCGTTTGTCTGGGCATATTTTCAAGGCGCAACGACATATCTATTATCGTTTTTGCGGTGACGTCTTCTTCGTAATATTTTATGAAATCGGGCGAAAGCATTTTCGCCTTTTCTTCGTCGTCCTTGTAAGGCCCGCGACCGAGAGCCTGCGACAGCGAAATATGTACGACGTCGTTTATCGCCTTTGCCCATTTGTCGGCGTCGGCGTAAGGAATGCTGTAAACGCGCGCGACGTCCTTAATAACCGCACGTGCGGACAACGTGCCGTAAGTTATAATCTGCGCGACGTGGTCTTTGCCGTACTTTTCCTGAACGTACTGGATCGTGCGCTCCCTGTTGACCGTGCAGAAGTCGATATCGAAGTCGGGCATCGACACCCTTTCCGGGTTTAAGAACCTTTCAAAGAACAGGTCGTATTTCAAGGGATCGACGTTTGTGATGCCGATTGCGTACGCGACGATACTTCCGACGCCGCTTCCGCGCCCGGGACCGACGGGGATACCGTGAGTTTTGCTGTAATTCACAAAATCCCAGACGATAAGGTAATATCCCGCAAAGCCCATCTTGATGATGACGCCAAGCTCGTATTCCAGCCTTTCCCTGACCTCGTCCGTGACGACTTTATATCGTTTCGCAATGCCTTCTTCCGCAAGGTCGCGAAGATATGCCGCTTCCCTTTGGTTGTTTTCCTTGGGAAGATAATCGTATTTGGCGGGGGTTGCAAACTCAGGGATTTCGTAATGCCCGGCAGGCGCCGCCGTTGCCGGAACGAATTCGATTTTATTCGCGATTTCGACGGTGTTGTCAAGCGCTTCCTCGATCCACGAAAACTTGTCGTGCATTTCGTCGTACGATTTAAGGTAAAATTCCTCGGGTTCAAGCCTTATGCGGTCGGAGTCGGTCAGCTGCTTTTTCATACTGATGCACATCAGCACATCCTGCATGTCGGCGTCGTTCTTTTCAATGTAGTGGACGTCGTTTGTCGCGACGACTTTCACGCCGATTTCCCTTGCAAGCCTGACGAGTTCGGGCAACGCTTTCTTTTCTTCCGCAATGCCGTGGTCCTGAAGTTCGATATAATAATCGTCGCCGAAGATTTCTTTGAATTCCAGCGCCGACCTTTTCGCGCCTTCGTAATTGTCCTCGATAATCAGCCGGGGCACTTCGCCCTGCACGCAGGCGGACAAACAAATTATTCCTTCGGAATACTGCCTTAAAACGTTCATGTCGATACGCGGACGATAATAAAAACCGTCCTTGAACGATATCGACGAAAGTTTCATAAGATTGTCGTATCCCGTTTTGTTTTTCGCAATCAGAATAAGGTGATGGCGTTTTTCGGTCGGATCGCAGTTTTTAATATCCCTGACCGTGTAAAACTCGCTGCCGATAATGGGCTTTATGCCCGCTTTTTTCATCGCCTCGATGAAGGAATAAACGCCGTACATATTGCCGTGATCGGTAATCGCGCAGGCGGTCATTCCTTTTGCTTTCAACGCTTCGGCAAGGGGGGACTTTTTCCCTTCGCCCGAGATTCTCGCCGCGCCGTCAAGCAGGCTGTATTCGGTATGCAAATGAAGATGGACGAATTCTTTACTCATTTTCGTTCTCCGCATCGTTTGCGGCAGAAAGTTCTTCCGCAATCGAGATTATTTTTCTGAATCTGTGGTTGATGCAACTTTTGCTCACGCCGAGTTTTTCGGCAAAGAAATCAAGCGTTGCCTCGGGGTATTCTTTTCGCAGCGCGATAAGAGATCGCAACTCTTCGCTGAGCCTTTTCACGCCGAAATTCTTTTCGATATTTTCAATCGCAAGAAGTTGTTTCGTGCTGGCGATTGCCGTCTTGTCCATATTCGCGACGGAGCAGTTGCTCTTTCTGTTGACGTTGTTGTTGACAAGCCTTTCAATCATTACGTCCTGCATATAAAGCACCGTTTCGGACGCGCCGAGCAGCGCAAAGAAGTTTGAAATGACTTCGCTTTCCTTGACGTACACGATAAACTTATTGCCTCGTTCCACCGTTTTTGCGACAATATCGAAACTTAACAACAGTTTTTTGACTGATAAAGCATATGTTTCGTCCGCAAGCGCAAATTCAAGATAATACCCGCTTCCCGACGACTCGATATCCGCGTCTTCGCCGATAAGTTTTTCGGGCACGTTTGCAGAGCCCGTAGCCACGAACAGCGATTTCAGATACGTCTTTGCACAGCACTCGTTCATCACGACCTTGTTGTCGATACCTTCGACAAAGTCATAGCCGTCTTTCGTTTTTCTGATAATGCCGGCGTCGTACAACATATCGTGCGTGATTGCGGGCGGCACTTTCATAACGTACAGTTTGCCCTTTTGAAGCCCCGTGTTCACGTTCGTAACGTCAACGTCGATTTCCGCGTTGTACGTTGTTTTGACGGCGATTGCCGTCGATTTTATATATTCGTAGTCCTGCGACTCGAAAACGAGCTCGGTTTTGTTTTTCAGTATTCTTAAACTGCCGATTGCTTTTATCGCGGCGGATAGCCATGCCGTCGCGCAACATTTGTTTTCAAATTCCGTCGTCAGTAATTCGTTTTTTGCGTATCTGTTAAAGTTCAGTTTTTCCATGTTTTTTCTTCCAGTCGGCAAGCCTTGTGAACTCGGGCTTTTTGTCAAGGTTTACGACGCGTGTATGCGGCACGTCGTATTTTTTTATAATTTCTTCCGCCCTGTTAAAATTACCGATTGCGCTTAACTTGTGAGCGTCGCTGTTCACGATAAAATTGCAGTCGGTATCAAGCATTTCGGGCAACAGCCTTTCGACAAGCGGCAGATGTTTCATATTGATTTCGATAAGAGTGCCGCACCTTGCCGCGGTTTTGCACACTTCCTTTACGTCGACGATCGCGTGATTGCCGACGTGCGACAAAATATCGACGGGATTGTTTTCGATTGCCGCGATAAACGCGTCGGTCGCCGCCGCTTTTTTCTTTGCGGTCGTGCCGAAAACGTCGGTGATGAACCCGTTGAAAAGGACGTATGAAAAATAATCCTTGACCGACGTGCTTCTGATGAACCGATGAAACCCCGCGACAAGAATATCCATATTCATAAGGTGCTTGTCCGTCACGTCAAGATTGCCATTCGTGTCGACGATATCCGCCTCCACGCCAAGTAACAAATTGACGTTTTCAAGGTTTTCCCTTACCTTTTTTACGTCGATTATTTCTTTTTCAAACTTCTTTTCCGTCAGCGACAGCGTTACGTTTGCAAACCCGTGGTCGGTGACCGCAAGTTCTTTCAGCCCGATTTTCCCGGCGTAAAGCGCGGCGTCGGATATTTTCGCCCGTCCGTCGCTGTAAACCGAATGTGTGTGATAGTCGCCGTAAAATTTCATATGTTTCCTATTATTTCGATTTCTCTTTCAAGACTTATGCCGAACGCGCATTTTACCTTGTCCGAAATCGCGTCCGACAGTATTTTGTAGTCGCGGCTTGTCGCTCCGCCCGAGTTTATTATAAACCCGGCGTGTTTTTCGGACACCTTCGCGCCGCCTTCCGAAAACCCTTTAAGATTCAGTGCGTCGATATAATACGCCGCGCTCACAAGGTCGTTTTTTTTGAAAGTGCTACCAAGCGACGGACTGTCGGGTTGCGCCGCCCGCCGTATTGTTTCGCAATCTTTCGCGCGCGCCGCGATAAGATTTTTGTCTTTCCTTTTCAACCTTAGTGTTGCCGACAGAACGACGTATCCTTTCTCTTTCACCACGCTGTCCCGATACGAAAACCACAGGTCGGATTTTGGGATTTTTTGCACGATTCCGCCGTGTAAAACGGTTATTTCGGTGACATAATCCCCGATTTCCGCGCCGAACGCCCCTGCGTTCATTCTTATCGCTCCTCCGAGCGTCCCCGGGATTCCCGAAAGTTCTTCAAGTCCCGAAAGTCCGTTTCTTTCAGCCGCGCGAAACAGACTTTTCATTGTTTCGCCGCAACGCCCGACAATTTCTGCGCCTCGGACTTCGATGCCCTTCACGCGTTTAAGACACATTACGCTTCCTACGCCGTCGTCGGATATCAGCATGTTCGTGCCGTTGCCGAGAATAAAAAACTTCTCGTTCTTTTCCGTCAGATATTCAACCGCCCTTACGACTTCGTTTTCGTTTTCGGGCAGATACAGTTTTTTGATTTTTCCGCCGCTTAAAAATGACGAATATTTCTTCCCGTCGGCGTTTTCGATAACCTTGATCCCGTCCATTTTACCATTTTATGAAAACGGACGAAAAAGGTTAATCCCTGTGCATTCTTTCGATAAGTTCTTCGTTGGCGTCGTAGCCCATTTGCTTCAAGCGGAAATTCTTTGCCGCGACTTCGACGATAATCGCAAGGTTTCTGCCCATAATGACAGGGACGATAAGTTTCGGAATTTCGACGCCCAAAACGTTATAAGTACGCATCGGCGCGTCGCTTCTTTCGTAATTATGCGATTTTTCGTATTCGACAAGTTCGATAACAAGGTCGACGTTGGTTTTTCTTAAAATGCCCGCAACGCCGTACATGTTCCTGACGTTGATAAATCCGACGCCGCGAAGCTCGATAAAGTCCTGAATCTTGTCGGGCGAGGAGCCTTGTATCGTGTCCTTTATGACTTTCAGTTCGACAGCGTCGTCCGCGACGAGCATATGTCCCCTGTGAATGAGTTCGAGCGCGGTTTCGCTTTTACCGACGCCGCTGATGCCCGTAAGCAGCACCCCAATGCCGTCGATGTCCAAGAGAGTTCCGTGTATTCTGGTTTTCGGCGCAAGAAAATCGTTCAGGAAATTGATGATATCGTTGACGACTTCCGACGTTATCGCGTTCGATTGCAAAACCGGCGTGTCGTACTCTTTCGCAAGGTCAAGCATATCCTTGCACGGTTCGAGCCCCCTTGAAATTATGATGCACGGGACTTCCGTTTTGAACAGTTTTTTCAGCGCTGCACGGCGGTTTTCGTCGGTCATCTGATAAAGATAGTACATTTCGGCGTTGCCGAGCACCTGCACGCGGCTTCTTGCGAAATAGTCGTCAAAACCCGAAAGAATAAGCCCCGGCCGGTTGACGCTCACCGTTTGCAACGTGATTTGCCGCGCGGTATTCATATAAATGATTTTCAGTTTAAGAAGGTTTGCGAAATCGCGAAGAGCGATAATTTCGCCGCTTGTTTCTTCGATTCCGGTATTGACTTTGATTTTCATAATTATCTCCTAAAAGCAAAACTTCCTTATGGTTTTCGCGACGCCGTCGTCTTCGCAGTTTTCCGCGATATAATCAGCCGCGTTTTTCAGTGTGTCAACGGCGTTTCCGACCGCAACGCCCATCCCCGCGACTTCGATCATTTGCAAATCGTTAAGGTTGTCGCCGAAAGTCATCGTGTCTGAAAGGCTTATGCCGTATTTGTTTGCAAGAAACTCGACCGCTTTCCCTTTGGACGCGTGCGCGTCGACCGCTTCGACGTTGTACGGCTTGCTACTGTTGATTAAAAGCCTGTCGCCGAATTCCTTGATCGCGGCGTTTCTGACCTGCTCCGTTATCGACGAATCCATGCTGCAATACACCTTGTTCACGGGCGCGTCCGTCGTTTTGAAAAACTCTTTGAAATCCCCGACGATGTTAAGCGGCACCCCGCAAACCCGCGCGTAATCCACGCTGTACGGATTTTCCTTTTCGACGCAAAGATTGTCCCCGACGTACACTTGCGGAAACACGTTTTGTTTTTTCATAAATTCCAAGTAATCGACGGCAAGGTCTTTGTCGATATCGTTGACGAGCAGGGTTTCTTCGGTGTCGATATTTTTGATTAAAGAGCCCTGATAACTGATGATTTCGCCGTGCAGACCGAATTCCCGCGCGATTTTTACGATACTTTTGAACATTCTTCCCGTGCAAATCGCGAACCTGCCGCCGCGGGCGATATATTCGCGTATCGTGTCTTTCGTGAAATCGCTTATCACGCCGCTTTTCGGAAGCAACGTGTCGTCGTAGTCGCAAGCGATAAACTTATATTTCATAAGCGTTACCTCAAATTAAGTAAATACTATTATATATTATCCTTACGATTTCAACAACGATTTTTATGCTCAAAAATTATTTTTGATTTTTGCCGTCGAAGAATGCGCGGATTTTTTCCGCGTCGCCTCTCGAAATGCCCTTGACGGACGCAAGCGTATCGACGGAAGCAGCTTTGATTCTGTCAATGGTTTTGAAATGATTGTATAAAATATCCGTTTTTTTGTCGCCGATGCCTTCGATGTCTTTCAGGCTCGACACCTTTAAGCGGTTTGTGTGCAGGCGAGTGGCGTAATCCACCGCAAAACGATGCGCCTCGTCACGGAGTCTCATCAAAAGCGCAAGCGCAGGCGAACGGCGCGACAAATAAAGCCCTTCCGACTTATCGGGAAAATATATTATTTCGTCGCTTTCGGCAAGGGAAATCATATTGACGTAAACCCCCGCTTCCCGCATTGCGTCCTGCGCGCGTGAAAGTTGACCTTTTCCGCCGTCGATGACGATAAGATCCGGGTGCGAGTTGAAACTTTCGTCCTCGGAATTTCCGATTTTCGAAAGGCGGCGAAGCAACGTTTCGTGCATGCTTTCAAAGTCGTTGTTCTGCTGGACTTTCACCTTGAAACGGCGATACGCGCTTTTTTTCGGCTCCCCGTTCTGAAACACCGTCATGCTCGCCACGACGTCCGTCCCGCTGAAATGCGAAATGTCAAAACACTCCATACGAGCGGGCGGCGAAGGAAGACGTAAAATCTCTTGCAGTTTCTGCACCGCGCCTTCGGTAAGGTTATATTTTTTCAGTTGTTTTACGACAAAGGTGTCAAGATAGTTTTTCGCGTTGTTTTCCGCCATTTCGACAAGTTGTTTTCTTATGCCGCGCTGCGGAACGATGATATTAAGTTTTTTGTCGAATTTATCGGATAACACGCTTAACAATGCGTTTTCCGACGGTAAAGTCGTGTTTACGACGATTTCGTCGGGCGCGTCCGGCATATTGTCATAGTATTGCAGTATGAATTGTTCCAGAAGATTCCTGTTAAGTTCAAGTTCGTCTTTGGCTTTGTTTTCCGCATTTTCGACAGGTTTTACTAAGCCTGAATTTATGCTTTCGACGGGATAATTGTCGCCGCCGACAAGCTTTCCGCCGCGAACCATAAGCACCGATACGGCGGTATATACGCCGTTGTCCAAAACCGAAAACACGTCCATATTGTAGTCTTTCGGAAGTGCGGCGATTTGCTGACGGATAAGTTTATCGAGCGTGTGCAGGCGGTTTTTGAAATACAGTGCGCTTTCAAAATCTTCCCTTGCCGACGCGTCGTACATCTTCTTTTCAATGACTTTTTTTATCTCTTCGTCGTTTCCCTTTAAGAACGAAATTACGTCGGAAATTACCTTGCCGTATTCTTCGCGGGTAACGTTTCCTGAACACGGCGCAAGACACCGCCCGATATGACTCATCAGGCACGGTCTATGCGACGAAGGAAGGTGCGACAAATCCTTATTGCAACTTCTCACGGGGAACGCGCTGCCGATAAGTTCCAGAATATCTTTTGTGTTCACGCCGACCATATAGGGTCCGAAGTATTTGCTACCGTCGTCGACAAGTTTCCTTACGACCTGCACCGACGGAAATTTTTCTTTGACGTTAATCTTGATGAAAGGATATTGTTTGTCGTCTTTCAACAAAATATTGTACTTCGGCGCATACTTTTTGATAAGATTGTTTTCCAGAACGAGCGCTTCTTCTTCGGTCGCGCACATAATGTAACGAAAATCGACGATGTTTTCGACAAGTTTCATCGTTTTTTCGGTTTTTACGGAAGAGTGGAAATACTGACTTACTCTGTTTTTAAGGTTGACCGCTTTCCCGACGTAAATGACCGTGCCGGAAGCGTCCGACATAATATATACGCCGGGGCTTTGCGGAAGGTCTTTCAGTTTTTGTCTGATTACGTCGTTCATGGTCGATTTTTTGAAAAATAATATTAAATGAAACCGCCGTCAACGGTAATTGCCTGCCCCGTGATAAAGGACGATTTGTCGGACAACAAAAACGACACTACGTCCGCAACGTCTTTGGGCGTGCCGATTCTACCTATCGCCGTTTCGTCGATAAGAGTCTGCATTTCGCATGCAGTAAAGTTTTCTTTTCTCATCATATCGGTGTCGATGCAACCGGGACACACCGCGTTCACCCTGATTCCCGACAACCCGAGTTCCTTTGCCATCGCCTCGGAAAACGCAATGACGCCCGCTTTCGACGCGGAATAAACCGCCTCGCACGACGCGCCCGTTTTTCCCCATATCGACGACACGCTCACGATGACGCCGCTTTTTCTTTTCACCATATCGGGGATTACTTCTTTCACGGTATAAATAACGCCTTTCAGATTTGTGTCAATAACACTGTCACATTGACATAAATCCATATCTTCGAGCAACCCCGTCACGCTTATTCCCGCATTGCACACAAGGTGTGTTATGCTTCCGAATTTGTTTCTGACCGCGCTTACCATACTTGCGACCTCGTCGTACTTCGACACGTCGGCTTTCACAAGCATTACGGACGTATATTTTTCAAGCTCGTTTTTGAGCGCGACCGCCGCGCTTTCGCTTTTGTTGAAATTTATCGCGACGTTGTAGCCTTCTTTTGCAAGCGTCCTTGCGATTTCCGCGCCGATACCTTTTGACGCGCCCGTTATCAATACCGTTTTCATAATTGTTTCCTTGATTTTTATATTTTATATTATATAATAACGTACATAATTTATCAATTATATTTTGCTTTACTTTTTTGCCGCTTTATTGTACAATACGCCCATATCGCATTTTTCTGAGGAAATATGAAAATACTCATCGTTTGTTCGTCAAATACCTGCCGCAGTCCTTATGCGGAATTTATATTCAAACGTCTGGTGTCGGAAAGCGACGTTCTGAAAAAGAATATCGAAAGCGTCACGTCGTCGGCGGTTTTCAATCAGTCGCGCGCGATGCATCCGAAAACTTACGCGCTCCTTCTGGAAGAAGGCTTTGCAAAGGAGGAACTCGACGCGTTCAAGCCCGACTTCATTCTTAAAGACAGGAAAAAGTTTGACGAAGCCGACGTCATTATCGGCATGGGTTATCTTCAATGGTTTTTGCTTCCTTTTAAGTACAAGAAAAAATACGTCAATCTTTCAAAAGCCGCCATCGGAAAAAACATCAACATTCCCGATCCGTTTTACAGAAAGTCGATGGAATTTTACAAAAATACGATGGACGTCATCAAGACTTATCTCATCGTTTATGCCGAAAAACTTGAAAAGGAATTTTCAAAAAAAGATTAAGCGCGCCTTTTAAGCATTTTCACAATCACGATTATCAATACGGCAGCAACCGCCGAAAACGCAACCGCACTCGTAACGCCGCCCGACACCGCTCGGACGGTTTTTTCACTTGTTTTGACGTTCACTTTATATCCTGCAATCGTTTTGCCGCCGACGCTGCAAATTATCGTGTGTTCGCCTTTTGTTTCGGGCGTAAAGGAAATTTCCGTGCCGATTTTCGTGTCGACGCGTCGCCCGTTTTCGTCGTAAATATCCCACACGATTACAAGTTCGGGATCGAGCATATACGCGTTGTCAAGTTTATAAACGGCAGTGCTTTCGGCGCGCACAACGGCATCGCCGACAACCGAAAGTTGCGCGTCTTCAACCGTTTGAACGTAGTTGACCTTGACGGTGATTATCTCGGACGTATCGTTGATATACGCGCTGTTCGCGGCGTAAATAAAATACGTTCCGGGCTCCGTCGGGGTAAAGTCGATCCTTGCGCCGTTTACGCTGTAAACAACTTCGCCGCCCGAAAGTGTTCCGTTTTTGCCGGCTTTCACGACGTACATTTTTATGCTCTTGTACGCGACGTCGGTTTCGGGCGCAAAGCCTTCTTCGTCAAAGTATCTGAGCTTTGCAAAAGCGACGACTTTTTTCGGCGACGAAATGTTCTGGTTAAGCGCGTCAAGGCTTTCGTCTTCGGTAAAGACTTTGATTTCTTTAATATGCTTAAAGTCAACAAAGGCACTTAAATTAAGTTTTTTTGCGGTATAAACACCGTTTCCGTACGATACTGTGCCTGTTGCAACGGCAGGAGTACTTGTCATCACGTCGTAAACGGTTGCCGATTTCCTGTTGAATCCTATTTCCAGCACCGCCGCCGCAAAGGATACGAAAGGCGTTGCCATGCTCGTGCCGTCTTTTGTGCAATACGGCTCGGTTTCGTCCGACTTTGCCGCGCTTATTATTTTTTGTCCCGGCGCAGCAATGTCGTACGCCGCGCCGTAGTTGGATTTCGGCGCGGGAATAAGACCTTCACCGTAATTCATAACGCCGATGACGTTTTCAAGGCACGCCGGACTTCCTAAACTATATCCACTCGACGATGAGTTATATCCTTTGTTTCCCGCCGCCGCGCAAACTATGACGCCTTCACTCACCGCGCTTTGTATCATGACGTCAATCGCGCCGTTTTTGCCCCAAGATGAAGTGTCCGACGATCTTATCATGTTTGTCAGCGACATATTTATCACAATCGTCTTGTTTTGCGTAGCAAGATCTTTGACGTAACTTATTGCGTCCACGACTGCGACGGCTTCGAAACTTCCTTTGCTGTCGCCGGCTTTCACGGGCAAAATCTTAATGTAGTCTTCAAGCCCGTATTTTTTGATTTCCTGCGCGACGATGCCCGCAACGTGCGTGCCGTGCCCGACAAGAGTGCCGTTATTGCAAGTGTCGTTGATGTAATCTCTGCCGTTTTTATGAGTGATCGCGTTATACCAAAGTCCTTCGTCGCACAATACGCCGTCGAACAACTCGTGCGAGGCGTTAATCCCCGTGTCGATCACCGCAACAAGGACGGGATTATTTTTGAAATCGGCTTTTTCCGCCGTGGAAAGCCCGTCTTTAATCTTATTTATCGCTTGAAGAGTATCGTTGAAATTATTATAATCTTCGCCGTCAAACCATTGATTTGAAACGGCGTCGGGGAGCACGGCGGCATACGCGACGTCGTTTGTGAAAAATCCGCACGAAAACGCGCCCGCAATCAGCGCAAGCAACACTATGAATATGGTAAGATTTTTCACGGCTTGTTTTTTCATATTAAATATTATAGCCCACTTTTCCTTAAAACACAATAAAAAACCGCCCCTATGGGCGGTTTAAGCGATTTTTTCGGTCAGGCGTTCAGAACTTTCCTTAAAAATTCTTTCGTCCTGTCGTTTTGCGGGTGCTCGAAAAAGTCTTTCGGGTTGTTTTCTTCGGTGATTTTTCCTTCGGACATAAACAAAATCCTTGTGCCGACTTCTTTTGCAAATCCCATTTCGTGCGTGACGATGACCATCGTCATACCTTCTTCCGCAAGCTCCTTAATAAGGTCCAGAACTTCGCCGACCATTTCGGGATCGAGCGCAGACGTCGGCTCGTCAAAAAGCATGACTTTGGGATTCATTGCAAGCGCCCTTGCGATGGCGATACGCTGCTTTTGTCCGCCCGACAAGGTCGAAGGATACGCGTCGGCTTTTTGTTCCAGCCCGATTCTTTTCAGAAGTCGCAACGCGTTTTCTTCCGCATGCGCCTTGATTTCCTTCTTCGACGAGAATTCCGGCGCGACGACCTGTTTTTCTGCGATATGGTTTTTATGTGAAACGGCGCGTTCTTTTTTTTCGATTTTCGCGGTGAGTTTCAGTTTCTTTTTCGTCAGTTCGGGATCGTACGTCGCATAGGTTTTCCCCTGCCTTTCTTCCGACTTTTTGGTTTTTTCCCATTCGGCGGAAACGTCTTTCAGCACGGCTTTCAGTTCTTCCGACTGCTTTATGAGTTGTTCCTTTTCTGCGTCGATTTTAGCATTGATTTTATCGCCGTATTTTTTATAAAACTTATTATAAATCGGCACAAAAGCATTCTTTATCTTTTGTTTTCGCATATTTGAAATGCCGATTCTGACAGGTGCAAGCGTAATATTCTTTTTTACGGTATAGTTGTTGAAAAGGTTAAACTGCTGGAATACCATACCGATATTCTGACGTTGGACGTTTATGTTGACTTTAAGGTCGGCAAGGTCGTTGCCCATAAAAAGTATTCGCCCCGCCGTCGGATCTTCAAGAACATTCAAGCACCTTAAAAACGTCGATTTTCCGCCGCCGGACGGCCCGACGATAACCACTTTTTCGCCTTCGTAAATCTTTGTCGAAATGTCGTCCAGAACAAGAAGATCGCCAAATTTTTTGGTAAGGTTTTCGACTTCCAGCATCGCTTTCTTTTCGTCGGCTTGCGCGTGGCATTCCGCCGCGATTAAACTTTCGTTTTCGTTATTTATCACTTTTCGCAAACCTCCTTTCAATCATCTTGATAATCACCGTCAGAATTCCGACAATGACAAGATAGAACAGCGCAAGTACGAGATACGGTATCATAAATTCGTACGACGACGAGCCGATAAGTTTGAACGCTTGCGTGAGATCAAACACGGCGATAAACCCGGCAACCGACGTGTCTTTGACAAGCGCGATAAGTTCGTTGCCGAGCGCGGGCAGGCTGTTTTTGAGCGCCTGCGGCAAAACGATTCTGAGCATCGTCGACGGATAAGAAAGCCCGAGCGCGCGCCCCGCTTCCCTTTGTCCCGCGTCGACGGACAAAATACCGCTGCGCATTATTTCCGAAACGTACGCGCCCGAATTTATGCCAAACGTAACGATTGCCACGACAAGTTTGTCGATATTGACGCCCGCAAGCGGGAAAATCACGTAATACAACAGCAAAAGTTGCACGACAATCGGCGTGCCCCTGAAAAACCCGACGTATATATCGCCGATTTTTGAAATCCACTTGAAAACTTTGCTTTGCTTTCCCGCAACCTTGACAATAGCAACGAAGGTACCTATACAGATACCTATCAGAAAGCCGAATACGGCAATGTACGCTGTGTTTTTGAAACCCAGCAGTACATTTTTGTATCCTTCGTTCTCAACGAACGACCTTATAAAGATTTGCCACTTTTTTTCAAACACGGTCTTATTTATTTACGTTTTTAAGAAGAGTTTGTGCAACCGCCTTGTCGACGATGATAAACGAGATGTTGCCGTCAAGCATCGATTGTACCGCAAGTGCGGGAGAATCGTATCCGCTAAAATCGAGATTTGCAAAACCCGCGAATTCAAGCGCTTCGTTGCCTTTCACGAATTGCTGACCTGTCGTGCCGGCTTGTCCGCCGCACTTTGCCGCCGCTCCCGACAGAGAAGCGAGTTTTTGAAGCATTGCGTCCTTATCGCTGCATGCGTCGAACGTGGTATCGTCCGCTTTGACAACGACGACTTGCGTGGTGTCGAAGTAAGGTTTCGTAAAGTTTACCATTTCTGCACGCTCTGTGCTTATGGTAAGAGCCGCCATACCGATGTCGTATTTGCCGATATTCTGAACAGACGTCACGACCGCGTCGAAGTCCATATGTTCCACGACAAGGGTTTTGCCCATTTCGTCTGCGATAAGTTGCGCGATTTCGATGTCGATACCGGCGATTTTGTTGCCGTTGTAGTACTCAAACGGAGCAAAGTCGATATTCGTTGCGACGACAAGTTCGTTTGCGCCGTCGGTCGAGCTGGTTTTAATGCTGTTGCTGCCAAACGTCGCAAGCTGGTCTTCCGTGGCGTTAAGGTACTTGTCCATAATCGCCTGGATTTCCGTGGCTTTTGCGTCAAGAATGCCGTTTACGGTGTTAAGAAGTTCCGTATCTTCCTTTTTGACGATGAAAGCATATTGTTCGCTTGAAAGGTCGACGTCGACCATTTTGATTTTTTCTGTTGCTCCGCCGCCTTTTTTGTCGCATGCGGTGAATGCGAACGCACAGGTGATAACCGTTGCGACGGTCAGTAATGCCGCGAGAATTTTTTTCATTTTTATACCTCAAAAAATTTATTTCGTTTTCGATGATGCAATCATAGCACAACTATTCTCGCTTGGCAAGCAATTTTGCATAAATATTCACGAAAAATTAAATATTTTTGTATTTTGCTGTATATATGAATAAAATCCTGCATATTTTGCAAGATTTTATACATTTATTCGGTTTTATTGAATTTTACGAAAAGGATTTTTCAAAAACGACGTCGCCGTCAAGGGTTCTCGCGACGAATCCGTTATCGTCCAGAAGCATATAAGACGGCTTGCACCCGTTCTTCGGGAGGGACGCCGACGCCACGCATACGCACGTCGTGCCGTCGCGTTCCGTCAGTTCGTTCACGTGAAAATGCCCGTACACCAGAAGGTCGCAACCTATCGGCAACACGTCCTTATTGAAATAATGCCCGTGCGTGAAAGTCACCCTTTCCCCGCCGACGTTTACGTGCACCGCGGGCGAAAACGGAAACGTTGAAATCATTTCGTCGATTTCGGCGTCGCAGTTCCCTTTGATTGCAATGATTTTGTCCGACAAGGAATTGAAAAGTTCCGCAACCTTCATCGGGGCATGTTCTTCCGGCAAAGGGTTTCTGGGGCCGTGGTAGTACAAGTCGCCAAGGAGCACGAGTTTGTCCGCGCCCGACTTTTCAAATTCTTCCACGACCTTTTTCGCAAAGAAGTACGAGCCGTGTATATCCGTCGCGATAAAGTATTTCATATTATTCAAGCCCGTTGGGGTTCATTTTTTGCCAACGCCAGCTGTCTTCCGCCATGCGATGAAGATCGAACTTACATTCCCAGCCAAGTTCTTTTTTGGCTTTCGAGCAATCGGCGTAGCATTCCGCGATGTCGCCTGCGCGGCGGCCGTCGATCTGATACGCGATGGGGTGTCCGACAACTTTTGAAAACTCGTTAATCATTTCCAGCACGCTGTATCCGTGTCCGGTGCCGAGGTTGTAGATGACGAGCCCCGAATTCTCGTGCAGTTTTTTAAGCGCGGCGATGTGACCTTTCGCAAGGTCGACGACGTGGATATAATCCCTGACGCCCGTACCGTCTTTCGTGGGATAATCGTTGCCAAAAACATGGACTTTTTCAAGTTTTCCGACGGCAACCTGCGTGATATAAGGCACAAGGTTGTTGGGGATACCGTTGGGATCTTCGCCGATAAGCCCGCTTTCGTGCGCGCCGATGGGGTTGAAGTATCTTAAAAGCGCGATATTGAACGAGTTGTCGCTGTGATAAAAGTCCTTTAAAATCTGCTCGATCATAAGTTTCGTCTGTCCGTACGGATTGGTTGCGGACAGCGGAAAATCTTCAAAAATAGGCACCGACTTCGGGCAGCCGTAAACGGTCGCGGACGAAGAAAACACAAGGTTTTTCACGCCGCACTCGCGCATGCAGTCGATGAGCACGAGTGTGGAATTAAGGTTGTTGTCGTAATAGGCAAGCGGGATTTTCACGCTTTCGCCAACCGCTTTCAGCCCTGCGAAGTGGATTACGTCGGTGGGTTTTTCGTCCTTGAAGATTTTGAGTAATTTTGCTTTGTCGCGCACGTCCACGTTGTAAAACGCGGGACGTTTCCCCGTGATTTGTTCGATACGGTCGACAACGCCGATTTTCGAATTTGAAAGGTTATCGACAATTACGACGTCCTGATTATCGTTCAAAAGTTCGATAACGGTGTGGCTTCCGATATAACCGGTGCCGCCGGTGACCAAAACTTTGTTCATATATAACCTGCCTTTTGCGGATAATCCGCGAAATATTATTTTCGTATATAGTATATCACGAATTGAAAAAGTTGCAATAGGTAAAAAATAATCTGACAAAAAATTTACAACATAAATATATTTAATATATAAAATATACAAAAAAATAAGGCCCGTCTTCCGACGAGCCTTTTTCGTTAAGCAAAAATTACTTTTTGAGTGCGATGGTTTCTTTTGCCTTGTTGACGATGTCTTCGACCGTAAGGTGGAATTTTTCGGCAAGGTATTCTTTCTTACCGACTTCGCCAAAGGTGTTGTTGACGCCGATCATGCCGACGGGAGCCGGGCACTTGGACACGACGACTTCGGACACCGCGCTGCCGAGACCGCCCTGCAAGGTGTGGTTTTCGCAAGTGACGAGCGCGCCGGTTTTCTTGACCGCGTTGACGATTGCTTCTTCGTCGATGGGTTTCCAGGTGTGGATATTCAGAACGCCCGCGTCGATGCCTTCTTCTTTCAGAATTTCGGCGGCTTTCAACGCTTTTTCAACCATAATACCGCTTGCGACAAGGGTAACGTCTTTGCCGGCTTTTACGGTGATGGCTTTGCCGAGTTTGAAATCGGGAACGTCGTCGAAGATATGTTCGGGCTTTTTCCTGAACAGACGAATATAAACCGCACCGGGATAGTCGATAATCTGAGGGATTGCGCGGGCGAGCATTGCGCCGTCGGTAGGCTCAAAGCATACCATATTGGGAATTGCGCGCATAATCGCCATATCTTCAAACGGCATGTGGGTGCCGCCGTTGGCTTCCGCCATGATACCGGGGTCGGAGCCGACGATTTTCACGTGTTGTTTTGCGTACGCGACGGAGATGAAAATCGTGTCGTAGCAACGACGCGTCGCGAACGGAGCGAACGAATATGCAAACGGGATTTTGCCCATTGCGGACATACCCGCGGCGATACCGATCATATTTGCCTCGGCGATACCGACGTTTACGAACCTGTCGGGATGCGCTTCTTTGAACGCTTTCGTTGCGTGGCAGCCCATAAGGTCGGCTTCCAGAACGACGATGCGTTTATCGGTGTTTGCGATTTCAGCCAAAGTATTGGCAAGCACTTGCCTCATTTCTTTTTCGTCAGTCATTATTCATACCTCCCCGTTTCTTTTCTCCAAAGTTCCTCGGGAATCGACATGCTGTGGCAGTTTGCGACGCCTTCGGTGAAGGACGCGCCGAAGCCTTTTATCGTATCGAGGATAATCATGCTGGGTTTGCCCTTTTGCGCTTTTGCCGCGTCGATTGCGTCGGAGATAGCGACAAGGTCATGCCCGTTGATTTCTTGGGTGAAGAAGTTGAAAGCCTTCCACTTGTCCGCTGCGGGTGCAAGCGAGTTGATTGTATCGGTGGGGCCGTCAAGTTGCATTTTGTTGTTGTCAAGGAACACGATGAGATTGTCAAGGCCGTGGTTGCCCGCAAACATCGACGCTTCCCAGATCTGACCTTCCTGCGATTCACCGTCGCCGATAAAGCAGTAAATCGTTGCGGGATTATCGTCCATTTTTGCAGTCAGAGCCATGCCGACCGCCGCCGACAAGCCTTGTCCCAAAGAACCCGCCGTAAAGTCGATACCGGGGGTTTTGTTCATATCGCAGTGCGAGGGAAGATTCGTCCCGTTTCTGTTCAAAGTGGATTCCCACTCGTGCGGGTAAAATCCGAGATCGCCAAGCACGGCGTACATTGCGGGGCCTGCGTGTCCTTTGGACATAATAACGCGGTCGCGGTCTTGTTTTTTGGGATTTTTAGGGTCGACGTTTGCTTTGTCGTAGTAAATGACGGTAAGCGCGTCCATGACAGACATCGTGCCGCCGATATGTCCGACACCGAAGTGTCCGATAATTTCGATTGCGTCGTCACGGAGTTTTCTGGCTTTTGCCGTCAGGAAATCGAGTTTTTGTTTTTCCATATACTCCTCCTTACCTGAGATTGATTTTATTATATATTGTAAAACCCGCCCGTGTCAAAGCGAGTTTAACAAAATGTTTTCCGTATAAACAATTGAAAATATTTGTTTATTTTTTCGTGAATTTTTTCACGGGTTTATGCGATTGATCCTTTTTGGGCATTGCCGCCTGTTCCTGCGCCTTTCTTTCTTCGGCGCGGCGCTCCTTTTCCGCGGTGGCAGCCTCGATTTGTTTTTGTCTTTCTTCCGCTTTTTGCGCTTTTTCAAGGGCTTTTGCCTGCTGTTCTTTGCGCTTATCCGACGACTTTTTGAGTTTCAGCGACGTCTTTACGATATAATATACGGTGCTCAAAAAAGTGAACAGCAAAATAATGAGCGTGAAGTAATAACGGAAATTATACCATTTAATATTGCCCGACGCGTATTCGTCGTACGCAAGAAGAATCGCGACGATAACGCTCACGAGTTCCACGACGGCTTCCATAATCGACGCGACTTTTTTGGTCGTTTTGATCTGATATTTCGCGTCGCCGATACTTTCTTTGACGGCTTTCTGATCCTTTATGCTTGCGATGACCTGCACGAAGAAACAAATCGCAAATACGATAATGAGCGGCAGCACCGCAAACTTGATAATGCCCGACGCTCCGCCCGCTTTTGCGCCTTCAGAAAAGCTGTTGACGGTCTTTACAATGAAAAGAACCATCGAAATAAGCGAGAAAACCGTTGAAAGCGAAAGTCCCGTCGACTTTTTGTTTTTTGCCATAATCCTACCTCGAATGTCGTTGATAAAAACATATTAACACTTTATTTTGGGTTTTGCAATATTACGATTTTCTTTTGATAAATTTTTTATTGCCTATATCCGTTTTTGTTGATATAATCGAACATATAGGAGATTATTATGGAAGAAACTATTTCAAAAAAACCAAACGTAATATCGCGCCTTAAAACCGAGCTGAAAAAACCTTTCACGAAAAACATGCTTATGTTTTCGCTCGGGACGATCGGACGCGATTTTTTGTACTTTTTGTTCAACAGTTTTTTGATGACGTTCATATTGTTCACAAAGACTACTGACAACAAAATGCTGATGGTTGTCGGCGCAATCATCGTCGTCGCGCGTATTTTCGACGCTCTGAACGATCCCATTATGGGCGGCATCGTCGAAAACACCCGTACGAAATGGGGCAAGTATAAGCCGTGGCAACTTCTGGGCGCAGTCCTTACGGGCGCGGTCATCATCTCGGTATTTTGCGTGAAACTTGACGGCTGGTCGTACATAGGATTTCTGGCGTTTGCCTACCTTATGTTCAGCATTACGTTCACGATGAACGATATTTCTTACTGGGGAATGTTGCCGTCACTGACGTCGGACGAACACGAACGCAACAAACTGACGTCGTGCGCGCAGCTTCTGGCGTCGGCGGGCATCGGACTTGCCAGCCTTCTTATCCCCTTGTTCACGACGGGTTCGCTTGCAAAATGGGGCGCACCCACGGGCTATAAGGTCATCGGCATCATCAGCGCGGTGCTTATGGTATTGTTCCAACTTTTTACAATCCTCGGCGTTAAGGAAAAACCCCTGCCCCCGATTAAGCCCGACAAGTCCGACAAACTTACCCTGAAAAAGATGTTCCAAACCATCGCCAAAAACGACCAGCTTTTGTGGTGCGCGCTCATAATGCTCATTTTTTCAATCGGTACGGGTGTCGTCGGTGGCGGACTTTTGACGATGTACGTTTACTTCGAGTTCGGATACGAAGGCGGATACACCCTGCTTATCGGCTTAGGCTACGGCATAATTTCCACGCTGTTTACGGCGACTTATCCGTGGCTGTCCAAAAAGTTCGGGCGCAACAAAATCTTGTATTCCGCCGGTATCGCGACAATATTCGGCTTTGCCTTAATGCTGATTTTTGCCCTTGCAATCCCCACAGGCGCGCCGAAATCTTCAGAATGGTTTGCAAAATTTATCCTTATTGCGGTTGCATATACCTTCATCGGCTACGGCGCGGGTTTCTATATGATTATGGTAATCAATATGGCAAACACCGTGGAGTATAACGAGTGGAAGTACGGTCAGCGCAACGAAAGCCTTATCTTCTCCCTGCGCCCGTTCACCGCAAAACTCAGCAGCGCGCTTACGCAGGCTCTCGTTATCGGCGTTTACGCGGTCGCAAGTATCACGACTTACACGAACGCCATCTCCAACATCGAAAACGAGGCGTCCAAAAACCTTATCACCAACAAGGTGAAAATGGAAAAAATCACGGAGATTATCAACAAAGTTTCCCTGCAAGACAGACAAATCCTTGTATCGTGCATGTGCATTATCCCCATCGTGTTTATGATTGTCGCGCTTATCCTTTACAAGAAAAAATGCACGCTGTCCGAAACACGCCTTGCCGAAATGGTCAGGGAAACGGAAGCAAGAAAACTCGCGCTTGCCGGCGCAACCGAAAACACGGACGAGCCCGTCGCTTTTGAGGAACCCGTTGCGGAAGAATCCGCCCTTGCAAACGATATCGTCTCTCCCCTGTCGGAAATCGCCGAAAACGTCGAAGACGCCGCTTTCGATAAGACTGAAAACGAATAATCAATCAAACCAAAACAAAAAGCGTTCGCCAACCCGCGAACGCTTTTTTTATTTGGTTTTTAACCGCCGTTAGTTTCTTTCAACGATGACCGTGCCGTCTTCTTTGACCTCAATCATATCACCGTCTTTTACGTAGTCCAAAAACTCTTTGCCGAGTTGGTCGACGCCGACGATAAAGTTGTTTTCCCAGACTTTCGCAAGAACAAGTCCCGACGTCGCAAGGCTGTCCGCCGTTTCCGAAAACAGCATTGCCGCGGGCTGCGCTTTCATTGCACAAATGGTCTGCAAAATCATGCCACCCGTCGTGCTGCCGATCGTGATGGGCAAACAAAGTGCTTTCCCCGTGATAAGTTTACCGAAAAGGTCGGGGTTGTTCTGGTCGGAAACAAAGATTTTTGCGGTGCCCGCTTCCGTGTCCTTGGGCTTAATGCCCATTGCGCTTTTCTGGCAGGACGCAAGTGTATTGAATCCCTGATGCGAAACGACTGCTTCGGCTTTGATTGCGCCCCCTGCAAAAGGTCTGCCTTTGAATACTTTCTGTGACATATTACGCCTCCTGTCCGGTGATGAGTTTCAAAATATCCTCATCTTTCATGTACTTCGCTTTGGAATAAGTACGAAGTTTATTGCTGCTCGTTACGATGGGTTTTCCACCGCAAATCGGGTTGTTGGTGTACATAAGCGGGCAAATGGACGAAAGTCTTGCTCCGGTTGCGACAAGCTTTTTATAATCGTCTGTTTTTCTGAATTTTTCGGCGACTTGCGGGGCTGCCGTAAGGACAACTTGCGTCGTAACCTTGGTTTTACCGCTCTTTTTAAGACCTTCAACTATGTTATTTGTCCAGTTTACAAGTTGCGAATAAGTAAGATGCGGGCAACCGATGAACGCGACTTTCGCTTTTGCGTCCTTGTTTTTCCACATTACGGGATAGCCCTTGTAAACGCGTTCGAGTTCGGCGTCGTCGATGACGTAAGTCTTTGCGTTTTCGACGATAAGGCTTTCGCCATGTTCTTTCGCTTCGGGCGTAAGTTTGTCGACGTGATACAAACCGACCGCACCGTTCGACGCGGTTGCCGCGCCCATATCTTTAAGGTACGCTTTCGCGTCGTCGTTCAGTTCCGTCCCGATGAATTTGTCAAGGCCTACGATGTAAGGCACATCTTCCATAACTTTCATGCCGATTGCGCTGCCGAGAATCTGCGCTTCGGGTTTTTTGGTGGTTTTGACTTCCACTCTCCACGTTGCGCGGCGTCCTTCGTCCGTCGTGAATCCATAGTTCAACGCCCTGCCGAGAATGCTCTGGAACAAATCGATCATACCGCTGTTTCTGTTGCAGCGCGCGCCGAGCACGGAGTTTGCGTATACGACCGCCGACGATTCCGCCCAGCCGATAACCTCGCCCTTCTTTGGGACGTTTCCGACTTCGGGAAGGTAGCAGGTGCAGGTGAACGCGTTCTTTTTCAGCCCGACTTTTTCAAGCTGCGCCTCGTAATCGGCTTGTTTCGAATACATAAATTTCGTGAAAATAAGTTTTTCCAGGAAATTGCACTTCACGTTTTCAAAATCGTAAGGACGAGGGTCAACCGTAAAACCGTTGGGCGCTTTAAGTCCAGCGGCGATAATTTCGTCCATGATTTTGTAAACCGGGTCAATCATTTTAAGACCGAAAGACGTCACAAGATGGCCGCAGCAATCGATGGGAATAAAATTCGTTGCTCCGACGGCATCGCCGAACAGCACGAGCGTTTTCAAAATTTTGGCTTTGGTTTCGCCCTCGTTTCCGTTCAGGATTGCAACTTCTTCGGGTGTGAGCTGCATTTTGTAATCCATAATTTGCCTCCGATTAGTTTTATCGTTTTTATTATAACGCAAAAGAGCGAAAATTGACAAGAATATTGTTAAAAATTATACAATGTTTATAAATATTCTTTGTTGTTTCGGGGTTTTTGCGTTCACGCTTTTAATATTCGATTTTGAAATACCTTAGCCATTCTTTGTACTTATCCTGACAGGACAGGCACGTGTCCGTAAAATACCCTTGTTATCGGCCATTTTACAATAAATTTTGCAACGAAAATTTCCGATAGCGGAAGTTTTTCCGATGTCCGCAACAGCCGTCGCAGAAAAATACCGCAAAAAATAACACAGGCGCAGGTGTTGCTTGTGTTACGGTTTGCAAAAATTAAATTTTTTTATTTTGCGTTTTCGACGTACTTTTTGTGAAGTTCCTCGACGGCAAGTACGAATTTTGCGGTGTGGAATCCGTTTTCAAAAACGAATTTGAAAATCTCGTTATCTTCGGCAATTTCGATGTTCTGTGCAAGTTTATAGGCAACCGTCGGGTGGTTTTTCAGCCCGAAAGTCCTTGAAACTTCCTGCCCGCATTTCGTGCCAACGTACGTAATTCCGTTTTTGTCAAGGACGATTTTCCCTTTTCCCGCTTCTTCGAAACGGTGCGTTTTATCGTCGGTGAGCAAAAGCGTGACGTTTTCTTCAAACGAATAATCGGGGTTTTCGACTTCCTTTTTCACTTCGTCGCGCTGGAATTTGTACCATTCGCTGACAAATTCGAAACACTTGTCGTTTTCGCCCGACGGGCTGAGAGTCCCGTCCGTGTTATATTTCACGGTATTGCCGCAGGCGGTGCATCTGAACGTCCTGTATTTCGACACGTTTTTGAATTCCGCGCCGCATCGGGGGCATTTATACAAAAGTTTTTCAAGGGTTTCCGCCAGGCGCAAGCCGTAAACCTTTCTGTTCTGCTCCTTGAAGGCGACGTTGTCGTCGTACGAAAAGTTTTTCAGGATATATTCGTATATTTCTTCGTTCGACATATCACCGATATCGTCGGTGCTTAAAAGGGGTTCCATTTTAAGCGTAACTTTCCCGGGGCGTTTCTTCCCCCACTTCGGGCGGGTAACGTAACTTCCGACGGTGATCCCCTTGATTACCGGGCAGTTCAGAAACTTAATAAGTTTCCCTATCGACGGCGCGATATACCCTGTTGAGCCGTCCACCGTAATGCGCCCTTCGGGGAACAATAATACGCTGTTTCCGTTGTCAAGATTGCGTTTTATATGCTTTATGCACGAAAAATCGCTTGTAAACTGCTTTTTCGGTATTGCGCCGAAATCGGTGAACAATTTCCCCAAAAACTTCATATAAAAAACGTTGCTGGTTACGACCACATTCATAGGGTGCGGATACACGCAGTTTGAAAAATATAAAAAGTCAACCCACGACGTGTGATTTCCAAGCACCAGAAACGGACCTTTCAGCCCTTTGATTGCGGATTTGTCGACTTTGAATCCGTACCTTATACTTCCTACGACTTTGAAAAGTCGCGCGCAAAAGCGGTACAACCGCATGTTTATCGTCGATTGTTCCAGCATCGTTTTCTTCTTTGTTTTCTCTTTGCTCATCACTTATACAACACAATTTTATGTTCGGGCAGGCTGTCGCCCAGCTCGCCAATCGTTTTTTCCAAATGCTTATTGATTTCGGCGCTTTGCTCTTTGACGCTTCTGTCGGGATCGAACTCGACAGGTTCGCCGACAAGAAAAGTTTTCAGGCTTTCACAGCAATACACGGGATAAATTTTTAGTTTTTTGCCCGTTCTTTGGAAATACTTTTGCGCCGAATATAGGTATCCCCATTGCAGGTTATAAATATACTTGTTGACGAGTTCGCCATCGTATTGCTCGGCAAAAACCATACAACTTCTGCCCGATTCCAGGCACTCCGACGCTTCCAAAAACGTTTCTCTCACCTTTGTGTCGTGATATACGGGGATATGCTCCATCTGTCGAAACGCCACAACGACAAGCGGTAAAATCAGTGCAATGAAAGGCAAAAACTGTTTTCGGTCTTTCAGCACTTTCGTTTTCATGTGGTGCCAGCACTGCTTATAATCCATAAAGTACGAGTTAGCCCACATTCTGATATTTCTGAAATACAGTACGATTGCCGTCGGCGCGTAAATTTTCGTATGATTGCACACGTACATGACGGGCTCATCAGGAATTTCCGTTTTGAACTCGACTTTTGGTTTTTTGAAAAACGGTCTTACAATCGCCCGTAAAAAATTGAGCGTGAAGTATGGTTTTTTCTTCCCGTTAAAAGGTGGTCGATAATTGTAGAAACCGCCGTTATGAAACACTTTTTTTTCTTGCTTGTTTCTCGCCATATTCAAATCCCCTTTAATTATATTATAATATAGTATTTGAAAAAAATCAACGCGGATTTTTAATTTTTGTCGATTTGTTTCGGCGCATAAAAAAACGTCGTACTTTCGTACGACGCCTTTGACTTGTTTTTTCCTTATACGTTAAGAAGACGGAAGATTTTACCCTTCATAATCATCGAGATAAGGTCGCACACCCAAATGAGCCAACCGCCGAAGATACGAATGATACCGGCAACGATTTTGCCTTCCGAAAACCTTGTAACGACGCCCAATACCCATGCGGTAACGGGAATGATTGCCAAAATAATGCTTACTATTCTTGAAAGACCAAAGTAGTCTTTTTTGCTTGCTGCCATACAATTCCTCCAAGTATTTTGATGTTTATATTTTATCACCTTGCGCGGGTGTTGTCAATAACGTTTATAAATTCTTGAACACGGGTTCGGCTTGTTTTCCGTTCAGTGCAAGTTTCACCGCGTCGGGGACGATTGAAAAATCGGCGATGAGCGATTTCGTTTTTATGTCGGGCGCGTCCTGTCCCATCGGTACAAAGTATACGTTCTTCGTGTTCAGAAGATGACCGAGATTTTTTGCGTTCGCGCCCAGCGCGTCGTTGCTCGACAGCGCGATAAGCACGGGACGGCAGTTTCTGAGATGCGCCTTGACCGCAAGCGTTACGGGAGTGTCCGTTATGCCGTTTGCGAGTTTTGGAAGAGTGTTCCCCGTGCAAGGACACACGACGATAAGATCGAGTTTTTCTTTCGTACCGAGCGGCTCGGCGTTCACAAGGTCGCATATCGGATATTTCCCCGTGATCCGCACCGTTTCGGAATAAAAATCTTTCGCCTTATAAAAGCGTGTGTCGAGATTGCAGGTATTATACGAAAAAATCGGCACAAGTTCATATCCTTTGTCGACAAGCGCCTGCATTACCGCAAGCGTTTTCGAAAAGGTGCAAAAACTGCCCGTTACCGCATATCCGATTTTTGTCATAGTTTCCCCTCCGTCACGATTTTTGCGATTATTTGCCCCGCCGATTCGCTTCTGTACTTCACCGGGAGCGCGGGATACACGCCGTATTTTATCGACAGTTCCGCCATCAGGTTTTTGTCAAAGCCGTACGGCGGCGACGCGATATCGACGATTTCGGCGTCGGGTTTCATTTTTTTCAATCGCGATTCGTCGATGATACGCGCCGGCGCGGTGTTTACGATAAAATCGAATTCTTCGATACTTTCGCCGTACGGAAGCGCGTTTGCGCCCTTTTTTACGCTGTCCGCGCGCGACGTCATCACCGATACTTTTACGTTAAGCCTTAAAAGTATATCGACGATTTCCTTGCCAGACGCGCCGTTGCCGACGACAAGCACTCTTTTGTCCGAGATTTTCGTCTTCGATTTTTCCAGAAGTATGATAAGCACGCCTTCCGCGGTCAGCACGGAATTTTCTTTTTTGAATTCTTCGACGTCGCCGTATTTAATCATTTTTACGGACTTTTCGGCAAGAATCCGCCGTGCGTCCTCGTCAAAATCGAACGCGTACGCCCGCGCGCCCCACGGTATGCGCTTTGTGTCTTCTTTTATGACCTTAACGTTCGGCTGAAACACGCACACGACGTCCTGCGTTTTTTCGACGGACAGAAGTTTTCTTGCCTCGTTCATTCTTTCGTCGTTTCCGAAAACCATATACATATCGACCACCCCATATTGTAGCCTATGAATACGGCTGTCGCGCGGTGAATGTGTCAAGGCGGGAATTTTCAAACTATGCCAGACAAGATTAAAACGAACCGTGGTCTGACGGCGAATTTTTGACTAATACATCGTTACGCTCACGGCTTATACATCAAGTATTAACCCGTTCGCGTGCCTTGTCTTAGCCTAAAATTTCGCCGTCAGACTTGTCCGCAACCAAAACGCCGATATTTCCGATGATTTTTGGTAAAGGCGAACGCAGACGTACTATACGTACTTCAAGCGAGAATTTGACAAAAAGCGCGGAAATTGCGGCATTTTGGCAAGGTTCATTTTAATCTTGTCTGGCATACTGTAAAAGGGGGGCGGTTATGAACAAGACTTATTTTTTAGGCAGCAATACGGCATACGGGTTTTTCGGCGACTTTTCGCATCTTACGCGCGGCAAGACGGTGATATTGAAAGGCGGCGCGGGGACGGGAAAATCCACGTTAATGAAAAAGGTCAACGAGATCGCGCTCGACGCCGGGTTTATGACGGAAACTTATCGTTGCAGCAGCGACGTATCGTCTTTCGACGCGGTGTTCGTTCCGTCAAAGAATTTTGCGGTAATCGACGGGACTTCACCGCACGTTACGGAAGCGGAAATTCCGCTTGTGTCGGGCTTTGTGTTCAATCTTCTCGACGCGGCGGACGAAAAGAAAATCGCACCGTACAAAGACGATATAAAATATGCAGTATCCTGCAAGAAACAATACTTTAACGACGCGTATTGCAATCTTAACTGTGCAAACTTGATTTTTGAAAATAATAAAAGAAAACTTTCCGCCGCATTTAATAAAGCCGTCGCAAGTGCCGCAAAAGATACTTTTGCCGCGCTCGAACTATCGTGCGGCTTGCGCGAAACCCGCTTTGTCGCTGCAATTTCGGACGAAGGTTTCGTCGACTTTTTAAGCGACGATTTCAAGGGTTTATACACAATCGGCGTGCGCGCTGAATATCCCGAAATTATTATGCTTTATATCACGAAACTTTTGTCGCTTTTTGCGGCGAACGACGTGGAATATACGGCTTTCCGCTCGCCTTTTTCGCCTGACTTTTTTGACGCGGTTAAGGTCGGAAACGTCGTTATCGCGGATATTGACAGATTTGAAAAATGCGACGAAATAATAACTTTGGACGCGCCCGTTTCTTTGACGCTTCGTACCGATCTGGACGCTGCCGAAACCCTTCATCGCACGTTTATTGACAAGGCAATCGCAAATATCCGCCTTGCCCGCCTTACCCATATCGGCATCGAGAAAATTTATTCGCCCGCAATGGACTGGACGGACGTCAATAATAAAACCGACAAAATCTTGTGCCTGCTTTTCGATTGCTGATTTGTTAAAAAATGTAAATCCGCAACCTGTATATAATCTTCCTTTCTTGCAAATACTACAAGTACCAAATAAAAGGAGAGATTGTATGGCGAAAAACAGACAGAATGCCAAGGAAAAGGCATCTTCCAAGAAAGCCGCTACAAGCGCAAACCGCGCAACGTCAACCAAGTCCGAAAGTGACTGCTGCGGATGTGGCAAAGACAAATAATTAACTTTTTTTGGAAGACGGAAAAACCGAAGCGTTTGCCTCGGTTTTTTTGTTTATGTTTTCTTTATTTCCGCCCTACAATATCGTCAAGCGACGCGTCAAAATAATCGGCAATCTTCACAAGGTTTTCAAGCCCAATTTCACGCTGACAGTTGACGTAGCGGTGCAAAGTCTGCGTGGGTATGCCGATATCTTTCGCCACCTGATTTATGCTTCTGTCGCCGATATATTCTTTCAATATTTTTGCGAATCTTTCCTTATACATAATTTGACTATATCACCGATTGGTGTCATATTCTTGACATTTCACCGTTTGGTGATATATAATATTTATATATTAATCGGAGATATTATGCAATGAGCGACACTATAATCAAAGAAGCCGACAACGTTGCCTCTTGGGTAACCATTGTCATTGTTATCGTATTTTTAATATTATTTATTCTTATGCGCGTTCTTTGCGGACGAGTTCTGCGTGACATTGCCATTAAAAAAGGATATCGCGAAAAATATTGGTGGTGGCTTGGTTTTTTGTTTAATATCTTTTTTGGTATTCTTATCTTGTTTATTGTTTCCCATATCAAAGAAAGAAATTGTTGCCCTGCAAACCCTTTGCAATCAAATATTACCAGCGATTGCTTTTATGAGTCATTTTATGAATCGGATAATAGTATACCCACTATTAAACTAACAAATGATATTAATAAGGATTCTTCAAGCACTACCGGGGTTGATGAGAATAATGAAAACATAACAAACAATAATATAATCGTTTTCAAAATAACAAACTACCAGACTATGAATGAAAGCAAGTTGATTGATAGAATTATGAAAATCGAACATGTTACTAATGTTGATATTTCGTCCGTCGGAGTTATTACTTGCTACTATGACGATACCATTAAAACTCCGTCGGATGTTGCATCATTAAAAGAGTTGATCAAGTCACAAATCACAAAATGATTTATTAATACTCTCGTCGCTATTAAAAAGCACCGCGGTTGCGGTGCTTTATTTTTATAAGGTAAGATTCATTTCTTTCAGTTTTTCGTCAAGGCTGAATTCTTCGATTTTCCCTTTTGTCACAAGGAAGTCGCGTTTTCCAAGTGCGAAAATATATCTGTCCGACTTTATGCTGTCGCTGTAAACGTCCATGACTTCCGCGTTGGGCAACACCTCTCTGAACCTTCTGACCTTTTCGGCGTGGCGGCACACTTCGGAGCGCATAATTCCGTGCTTTCTGTCGTGTGTCGTGCAGATGACGTAATCGACGTTCATTCGCCGTGCGATTTCTTCAATCAGAAAGTCCGGGCTTGCGCTGATAATCACCGTCGTGCGTTTGCGGTTTTCGGGTTTGAACCAGTCGTAAACGTATTTTTCGTACTTATCCCAATACTTTTTCACGTTCTTTTCGTTGTTGATAAGGCGGATATACAAAAACGCCACCTTCTTGCACGTGCGGACGGATATGATATGCGTCAGCATCATCATACCCCAGATAAATTGAAACGGCAGCAACAGTATGATCCACGGATTGTGCACCATGCAAAAGCCCCAGTATTTCAGCGCGCTGTCAAACGGCACAACCGTCTTGTCAAAATCGTAAATGTCAACTTGCATAATTAAAGATTCTTTCCCCACTTTTTGAGTTTTCCGTCGCCGATAAGGTCAAAACCGCACCTTTCAAGGACTTTTTCGGATTTTACGTTATCTTCTCTTGTTTCGGCAAAAACTCGGTTTACGCCCAACAGAGCCGCCAATTTCAGCATCCCTTTCACGCTTTCGGTCATGTAGCCTTTGCCTTCGTATTTTTTGTTAAGACAAAACCTGATTTCCGTTTCGCCGCCCTTCGGCACACCTTTGAAGCCGATGCTCCCGATGACAACGCCTTTCAGCTCGATAAGCCACGTTGTCAGAAAGACTTTGTTATCCTCGTCTTCCCTTACTTCTTCCGCGCACCGCCCGAGTATGCTTTTCAATTCGTCGTTTATGCTTTCGCCGTCGTATTTCGCGTCGTATTCTCTTTCAAATTCTTTCACGTCGCGCGACAGCGTTTCAAGCATATCCGCGTCAAGCGGCACGATTCTGAGCCTTCCCGTTTCGATAACCATATTTAGATTTTATCACACTTTTAATTTGTTTCAAACAACTTTCGCACAAAAAAAACCGTGACCTCCGCCACAGTTTTCCCGTTTCTTATTTCCTCATTTATTCTAACGTTAATATTGATTGATAGTATTTATTTTCAATTGGCATATAATCATAAAAACTCAAACCTAACTTAGTTTCCTGAAAACGCCAAAATCTTTGATAGTTTTTGAAAAAGGCGAACGCAGTTGTACTGAGCGTACTACAAGCGAGTATTTTTTGAAAATGGCGAAGATTTTGGCGTTTTTTACAAAGTAAAAAGCACTTACGAAACGTAAGTGCTTTTTTTGGAATTCGGCGGCTACATACTCTCCCGGGCCGTGTCCAGCCAAGTACCATCTGCGTAGAAAGGCTTAACTTCTGTGTTCGGTATGAGAACAGGTGGACCCCTTTCGCTATCGCCACCGAAATGGTTGAATGTTTCTAATGCACATTCACAACTGCATAAACTTGAGATTGGATTTCATAGTAACCTTAAATGCGTTTTAAACTTATTTGTATAATGACTTCATCAATTTCTTGATTAAGCCCTCGACCTATTAGTATCGGTCAGCTGAACACGTTACCGTGCTTACACCTCCGACCTATCAACCTTGTAGTCTTCAAGGGGTCTTACTATCTTATGATATGGGATATCTAATCTTGAGGTGGGTTTCACGCTTAGATGCTTTCAGCGTTTATCCCATCCGCACATCGCTACCCTGCTGTGCCGCTGGCGCGACAACAGGTGCACCATAGGTGCGTCCACTCTGGTCCTCTCGTACTAGGAGCAGATCCTCTCAAATATCCTACGCCCACGATGGATAGGGACCGAACTGTCTCACGACGTTCTGAACCCAGCTCGCGTGCCACTTTAATCGGCGAACAGCCGAACCCTTGGGACCTACTACAGCCCCAGGATGTGACGAGCCGACATCGAGGTGCCAAACCTCCCCGTCGATGTGAACTCTTGGGGGAGATAAGCCTGTTATCCCCGAGGTAACTTTTATCCGTTAAGCGACGGCAATTCCATACTCTACCGCCGGATCACTAAGCCCTACTTTCGTATCTGCTCGACATGTCTGTCTCGCAGTTAAGCTCCCTTCTGCCTTTATACTCTTTGGATGATTTCCAACCATCCTGAGGGAACCTTTGGACGCCTCCGTTACATTTTAGGAGGCGACCGCCCCAGTCAAACTGCCCATCTGACACTGTTCTCTGCCCGGATTACGGCACAAAGTTAGAACCTCAATAATTTAAGGGTGGTATCCCAAGGTTGACTCCACATAAGCTGACGCCTATGCTTCAAAGTCTCCCACCTATCCTGTACATAAATCACCGAAATCCAATATCAGACTACAGTAAAGCTCTACGGGGTCTTTCCGTCCAGTCGCGGGTAATACGCATCTTCACGTATACTACAATTTCGCCGGGTCCCATGTTGAGACAGCGCCCAAATCGTTACGCCATTCGTGCGGGTCAGAACTTACCTGACAAGGAATTTCGCTACCTTAGGACCGTTATAGTTACGGCCGCCGTTCACTGGGGCTTAAGTTCCGTGCTTCGCTTGCGCTAACACATCCCCTTAACCTTCCAGCACTGGGCAGGCGTCAGCCCCTATACTTCATCTTACGATTTAGCAGAGACCTGTGTTTTTGGTAAACAGTCGCTTGGGCCTCTTCACTGCGACCACTTGCGTGGTACCCCTTCTCCCTAAGTTACGGGGTGATTTTGCAGAGTTCCTTAACATGGGTTATCCCGCTCGTCTTAGGATTTTCTCCTCACCTACCTGTGTCGGTTTGCGGTACGGGCACCTTCAGTCATATTTAGCAACTTTTCTCGCCAGCGTGGAATCATCAACTTCATTACTAGTTTTCACTCCCCATCATCACTCAGCCTTAACTATGTGCGTACTTCACTACACATAAGCCTAATGATTTGGCCGCATATATCCATCAACGCGGTTTGACTATCCTTCTGTGTCATTGCTTCATTTAGACGACTGTCGGTGGTACAGGAATATCTACCTGTTGTCCATCACCTACGCCTTTCGGCCTCGGCTTAGGTCCCGACTTACCCTGGGAGGACGAACCTTCCCCAGGAAACCTAAGGCTTTCGACGGCAAAGTTTCTCACTTTGCTCTCGCTACTTATGCCGGCATTCTCTCTTGTGTACAGTCCACTGCCCCTTTCGATACAGCTTCTGCCCGTACACATTGCTCCTCTACCGATATGCAATCGCATATCCCTAAACTTCGGTGACAAGTTTTAGCCCCGATAATCTTCGGCGCACCGATACTCGACCAGTGAGCTATTACGCACTCTTTAAATGAGTGGCTGCTTCTAAGCCAACATCCTGGTTGTTTTAGCGTCGACACATCCTTTACCACTTAACTTGTACTTTGGGACCTTAGTTGTAGGTCTGGGCTGTTTCCCTTTTGACAATGAGACTTATCTCACACTGTCTGACTCCCTCGCATCATGTATCCGTCATTCGAAGTTTGTTAGAGTTCAGTAAGCCGTGAAGCCCCCTAGCTCATACAGTGCTCTACCTTCGGTACACTAACGAGAGGCTAGCCCTAAAGCTATTTCGAGGAGAACCAGCTATCTCCAGATTCGTTTGGAATTTCTCCGCTATTCACAGCTCATCCCCGGTCATTTCAACGAACGTGGGTTCGGTCCTCCACAGCGTCTTACCGCTGCTTCAACCTGTCCATGAATAGGTCATCTGGTTTCGGGTCTACGACATGCAACTATCGCTCATTTCAAACTCGCTTTCGCTTCGGCTCCGTGACTTAATCACTTAACCTCGCTACACATCGTAACTCGCCGGCCCGTTCTACAAAAAGTACGACATCACACTTTCAAGTAGTGCTATGTCTGCTTGTAAGCATAGGATTTCAGGTTCTCTTTCACTCCCCTCCCGGGGTTCTTTTCACCTTTCCCTCACGGTACTATACTCTATCGGTCACCAAGTCGTATTTAGCCTTAGGAGATGGTCCTCCTGTCTTCCCACCGGATTTCTCGTGTCCTGTGATACTCTGGATACCCCCGGTCTGATTTCGGTTTCGCCTACGAGGCTTTTACTCTGTTTCGCCCAGCTTTCCAACTGTGTTCAACTACAAAAATCAGTACGTTATGGGGTCCGTAACCCGTTTATATATCACTATATAAACGTTTAGGCTCTTTCCCTTTCGCTCACCACTACTCAGGAAATCGATTGTTTTCTTTCTTTTCCTCCGGGTACTTAGATGTTTCAGTTCCCCGGGTTCCCCACCATACACTATGTATTCATGTATGGTTACATATGCATTACCATATGTGAGTTTCCTCATTCGGAAATCCACGGATCAAAGTTCATTTGCAACTCCCCGTGGCTTATCGCAGCTTGTCACGTCCTTCATCAGCGCTTGGTGCCAAGGCATCCGTCCTACGCCCTTTATAGCTTAATCATATACGTTTAAACCTATTAAGGTTGTATCTTTCGATACTTTTGTTTTAATGTCCTCAGCAAAATATCTTCGTGAATTGTGTATTACTCTTCTTCTAGATATTTTTCAATCTCTCGTCAATCCAAAAAAATTAGATTGATTTTAGTTTATGCAGTTGTCAATGTACATTACTCTGTTGTGAGTGTGCAATTGAAATCGAAGTGGAAAAGGAATTATAATTGCAGGAATACAGTTATTTACGTTAGGCCTGTGTGCCTTTTTTTATAGTCCGTAGACTCATCGATCCCGAAAGATCGAAGTTGACTAAAGCAGATAAATCTGCTCCTTAAAAGGAGGTGATCCAGCCGCACCTTCCGATACGGCTACCTTGTTACGACTTCACCCCAGTTACTGATCTTACCTTAGGCGGCTGCCTCCTTGCGGTTAGCTCACCGACTTTGGGTACTATCAACTCCCATGGCGTGACGGGCAGTGTGTACAAGACCCGGGAACGCATTCACCCCGACATTCTGATTCGGGATTACTAGCAACTCCGACTTCGTGTGGGCGGGTTGCAGCCCACAGTCCGAACTGAGACTATCTTTTTGAGATTCGCTCGCCCTTACGGGTTTGCAGCTCTTTGTAATAGCCATTGTAGCACGTGTGTAGCCCAAGACGTAAGAGGCATGATGATTTGACCTCATCCCCACCTTCCTCCGTGTTATCCACGGCAGTCTAAATAGAGTTCCTAACTTAATATTGGCAACTATTTATGAGGGTTGCGCTCGTTGCGGGACTTAACCCAACATCTCACGACACGAGCTGACGACGACCATGCACCACCTGTGAACCCGCCCCGAAGGGAAGCCGTATCTCTACGACCGTCGGGAACATGTCAAGCCCAGGTAAGGTTCTTCGCGTTGCATCGAATTAATCCGCATGCTCCGCCGCTTGTGCGGGCCCCCGTCAATTTCTTTGAGTTTTAGCCTTGCGGCCGTACTCCCCAGGCGGGATGCTTAACGCGTTAGCTCCGACACGGAACCCGTGGAACGGGCCCCACATCCAGCATCCACCGTTTACGGCGTGGACTACCAGGGTATCTAATCCTGTTCGCTCCCCACGCTTTCGCTCCTCAGCGTCAGTAACGGCCCAGAGACCTGCCTTCGCCATTGGTGTTCTTCCCGATATCTACACATTCCACCGTTACACCGGGAATTCCAGTCTCCCCTACCGCACTCAAGCCCGCCCGTACCCGGCGCGGATCCACCGTTAAGCGATGGACTTTCACACCGGACGCGACGAACCGCCTACGAGCCCTTTACGCCCAATAATTCCGGATAACGCTTGCACCCTACGTATTACCGCGGCTGCTGGCACGTAGTTAGCCGGTGCT